>Ga0098043_1000539_pt1 | contig 13391 bp, 9 predicted proteins | sample 9B_taG_FD_92581 | JGI IMG/M metagenome (GOLD analysis project Ga0098043, IMG submission 92581) | Marine viral communities from the Subarctic Pacific Ocean - 9B_ETSP_OMZ_AT15188_CsCl metaG | ecosystem: Environmental > Aquatic > Marine > Oceanic | place: Subarctic Pacific Ocean | collected 2015-01-10 | reverse complement strand
TATTTAAGGGCGGCTGGAGGCCCTTTGTTGGCTGGACATGCGGTATTGCTTTTTTCTATCATTTCGTGCTTCAGCCGCTTTTAATATTTATATTTGCTTATATTGGTTTAGAAACACCTGACCTTCCAAAATTTGATGTGGGTACACTTCTTCCTGTTTTAGGTGGATTATTAGGAATCGGAGGATTGAGGTCATATGAAAAGACAAAAGGATTAACTAAATGAAAGAAAACTTTACAAATAGTTTAGCAATGTTATTGCACCACGAAGGCGGGTACGTTAACCACCCTGAAGATCCAGGTGGGGAGACTAATCTAGGAGTTACCAAAAGAGTATATGATGAGTGGGGAGGCGAGAAGAATATGAAAGATCTTACTCCAGACGATGTAGCTCCTATTTATAGAGAGAACTACTGGAATCGGCTCAAATGTGATGATCTCCCTAGTGGTTTAGATTTTTGCGCGTTTGATTGGGGTGTAAATAGCGGAACAGGTCGTGCGGCTAAAGCATTACAAAAGATTGTAGGTGCAACTCAAGACGGAGCAATAGGGCCAAAAACTATGGCGTTAATTGCAAAACAAGATCCAAAATATATGATCGAAGAGTTTGGTAAAATACGACAAAACTTTTATGAAAACTTATCTACGTTTAAAACTTTTGGTAAAGGTTGGACTAGAAGAAATAAAGAAACAACGCAAGCATCTCTAAGTATGGTACAGTAATATGCCTCTAAAGAAGTTATCTTTTAAACCTGGAGTAAACCGTGAAAACACACGCTATGCGTCTGAAGGTGGTTGGTATGAATGTGATAATGTACGGTTTAGACAAGGCACACCTGAAAAAATAGGTGGATGGACACGTGTTACTACCACTACGTTTGAAGGCACTGCAAGATCTATATTTAATTGGATAACTTTGGCTAACCAAAACTTAGTAGGTATTGGCACACATCTTAAATTTTACATAGAAAATGGTGGTAATTTTAATGACATAACACCTCTTAGAAATACCACTTCTGGAGGAGATATTAATTTTACGCCATTTAATACTACATTAAGTGCTGCAGTAACTTCTACCAGTGCAACCACTATACCACTTACAACTACAAGTGGATTTCCTTTATCAGGAAAAATATTAATTGATAGTGAAGTAATAGATTATACAGGTATAACTGATAATACGTTAACAGGTTGTACTAGAGGTGCGTCAAGGTTAGTATCTGGTGTATCTACTAGTACAACGGCAGCTACCCATAGTTCAGGAGCAGGGGTTACTTTTTTTACTATATTGGTTACAGATAGTAGTCATGGGGCTTCTGATGGAGACTTTGTAACGTTTAGTAACGTAGTTGCTTTAAATGGTAACTTTACTACAGAGATACTAAATCGTGAGTATCAAATAGAGTCCGTAGAAACAGATAGCACGTATACAATACTAGCTAAGAGTTTTAGTGATACTACGTTAACATTTACCAATGTTGCTTCTACATCTTCAGATGCAGCACAGACTCAGAGTAGTAGTGTAGGAGCCTACCAAATAGTTTCTGGCGCGGTATCTTCTACAGAAAATACAGGTTGGGGTGCTAGTGGTTGGGGTGCAGGGCCTTGGAATATTGGACAAACTAGTCAAGAAGAACTCCGTATATGGTCACAACAAAACTTTGGAGAAGATTTAATTTTTGGTTTCAGCGGGGATAAATTGTACTATTGGGATGCTAGTGTTACTGACCCTTTAAATGTTAGAGCTACTCCTTTAACAGATCGTTCTGGCGCATCTGATGTACCTACGGTGCAAAATTTAATAACTATATCAGACATAAACCGTTTTGTTTTTTGTTTTGGGACTAACCCTTTAGGCACTAGCGTTTTAGATCCTATGCTCATACGTTGGTCTGACCAAGATAGTGCTGTAAACTGGACTCCAGCGGCTACAAACCAAGCAGGAAGTTTACGTTTATCACGTGGTACAGAAATAGTAGCTGCATCTCAAGCTAGACAGGAGGTTCTTGTTTGGTCGGATTCTTCATTATATTCTTTACAGTATGTGGGTGCAGGATCTGGTGTGTGGGGTGCTACAATAGTTGGCGAAAATATATCAATAGCTTCTCAAAATGCAGTAGCGTATACAAATGGTGTTGCATACTGGATGGGTAAAGATAAATTTTATATGTATGATGGTAGAACAAAACCTTTGCCTTGTGACCTACGTAAATATGTGTTTACAGATTTTAATACTGACCAGTTTACACAAGTGTTTGCAGGTGGTAACGAAGCGTTTCACGAAGTGTGGTGGTTTTATTGTTCTGCAAATTCAGCTAACATAGATAGATACGTTATTTATAACTTTTTAGATGACATATGGTATTACGGATCTATGGCACGAACTGCATGGTTAGACTCTGGGTTAAGGTCTTTCCCACTAGCCACTACTTATAATGGAGTATTGGTAGACCATGAGAACGGTATAGACGATAACGAGACAGGCACTACCGCAGCAATAGATGCTTTTATACTTTCAGCAGATTTTGACTTAGATGACGGGCATAAATTTATGTTAATATCTCGTATGTTACCAGATATAAATTTTGAGGGTTCTACAGCAAATAGTCCTGCCATAGATATGACTTTGTTTCCTCATGCTTCTTCTGGTTCTGGCAGAAATGCTACTGCTTCAGAAAGTGGTACAAATACAGGCACTGTTACACGGACAGCTACATCACCTGTAGAGGCTTATACAGATCAAATACATACTAGAGTTAGAGGGCGACAATTATCAGTAAAAATAGAATCTAGTGCTACAGGCGTACAATGGCAGTTTGGCACTCCAAGAATTGATATGCGTCCAGATGGAAGAAGGTAATGGCTGAAGATTCATACACAGTAGAGTTTCGCGCACCTGCGTTGCCATATGCTCCTAAAGAGTATGAAGAAGTGCATTTTAACCAACTTAACAATGTATTAAGGTTGTATTTTAACCAATTAGACAATGTTGTGCGAGATACTTCACCACAACAAAAATCTGATGCTTTTGGGTGGTTTATGGGTTAATGGCTAATACGTATACAAATGCAAAGGTAGATTTAACCTCAACTAGTGCAACGACACTGTATACTTGTGCGGCTTCTACTACAACTATTGTAAAGTCTATACTTGTATCTGAGGACAGTAACAATGCAGATACAATAACTCTTACGCTTACGAATGGGTCAGATGTTTTTAGTTTATTTAAAGATAAAGCAGTGGGAGCAAAAGGAACTGTAGAGTTATTGACTGCACCTTTGGTTTTACAAGCAACCGAAATATTAAAAGTTACAGCAGGTACAGCAGATAGATTACATGTTGTAGCTAGTGTGTTGGAGATAACATAATGGAACTTGTAAGCAGTAAAGATCAAAAATTAAGTTATAATCAAGTTCTTCTTGGTTCTCTTGTAAATATGAAAGACATGGGTAGAATAAAAAAAGATGTTTCTTTAAAACAAGCAACGCAAGGAGTTATTAAAGAAATAACAAATAAGTCAGTAGATACTATACAAATAGGTAATACTTTGTTTTCTGCTATAAAAGGTAAAAATAAATCTAAAAACAAACGCTTTGGGCGGGTATATAATATGGATGTGGGTAGAAATTTTATACGTAATTCTTATAAATATTTAACTCATTTACAAAAACAAGGGGTAACACACTACAGCACTATTTTACACGGGGATAAGTTATTTCCTGCTATGCGTGTACTACATAGTAAATTAAAACCTCATGGTTCTGGACTATTTGTAACAACTGTAAAAGATAAACCTGATACTTATGGATTATTTATAAGAATTGGCGAAAAACCTTTACCTATGGAGAACGCATAATGTGTGGTGGATGGATAGGCAATGCTCTTGACGATATAGGTGATGCAGTACGAGATGTTGGAGATTGGGTTGGAGACAGAGTTGACGATATAGGCGATGCAGTAAGTGATATCGGAGATGCCGCAGGAGATGCTGTAGATTGGGTTGTTGATGGTGTTGAAGATGTTATAGATGGTTTATTAGATGACCCTGTAAAAACAATAGCTACAGCCGCGGCTTTAATAATTCCTGGGGGAGCAGCGTACATCCCACTTATAAATGCTGTAGATGCTATAGAAGAAGGTGCTGACCCCTTTGCTGCGGTTGCTAGCTTGGTGCTTCCTACAGTTGTTGGAGAACTTACTAGTGCTGTAAATTTAGCAGACGCTATAGGTTCAACAGCTTCAAATATAGTAACAGATACAGCTGTAAATGTAGCTACTACAGGTGGAGATATAGGAGCTATAATTCTTGGAGAAATAGCAGAACAAGCACCTTTTGTTAATGATTTTATAAGTAATATTGTTGATACAACTATAAACACGTTAGGTGTAGATACATCTACCATAGCGGGTCAAACATTTGCTAGTAACTTAAACAATGTTGCTACTGCCGTGTTAACAGCAGAAGTATCAGGCGGAGATGGTTTACAAGCGGGTACTATGGCTGTGGCTGCAGGTGCAGGTAAAAGTATGCTTGATTCTATAGGTGGTGACACGCTTACAGAAGAACAAAGTAATAATATATCTACTGTCTTAGCTGCAGGATTTCAAGCAGGAGACAACGCAGCAGATGCTATGTCAGCCGCAGCAGAAGAGATAGGGCAAGAAGCCTTAAAAGAAGGAGTAAATAACTTTTTCTCGTCTGATGAACAGGTAGATGAGGTTGTAGGTGATGGTGTAGGTGAAGATGTAAAAGAAGAAATAGAAGAGTTTAAAGATGCTACAGCAGGTGAAGTTACTGTAACACCTTTAGACCCCACACCTGATTACGCGTTACCAGAAACAGATCCTTACGCAGAAGATAGATCGTATTATGCAGAAACTCCTGATACACCTTCAGCTCCTATAACAGAAGATTTAACAGAAGAAGTGGATATACCTACTATAACTTCTATACCAGAAGAGTTAACTGATAGCCCTTACTATGCTGATGCTTTAGAAGGTGAAAAACTAAGAGAAGAGGCTTTATTAGATACTTTAGATGATTCAGTATTAGAAACTAAAGATGACGTACCAGAGTTTATGGATTCAGATTACTTAGAATTTTTAGAAGATATAAGTGACGCAGGAGAACCTGTATCACAATTAGATGATTCAGTATTAGATATGCCCGCACCACCAGATGTAGAAATTGAAGATATACAAGATCCTAGTGAAATACCTGAAGAACTTAAAACAAAACCAGTAATAGAGGATATTAACCCCAGACTTGGGTATGAAAGTTTTGATGATTTGTTGCAGACAGAAGGTTTAGGTATTTTACCGCCAGTATTATCTGATAAATCAGATCCTGATAAATATGACCCTGAATACTTAAAACTTTTAGCAGAATTTAATAAAAATAACCCTCAAGCAATTTCTAGTTTAGCAGATCCTGATTCACTGTACAATGCTACTCCTAAAACAGATTTACTTAAAACTTTTAGAGAAGGATTAAAAGAATATAGAAGAAACGCTTTATACGGCACAGATGAGGCACTTGACAATTATCTTACATTAGGGGAAGCGGGTGCAGTAACTTTTGGTTACGATAACACAGCAGATTTTTTTAGAGAAGCAAAAGAAAAATTTAAAGTTGAAGGCCCATCTGCAGTTACACAATTTATAAATAGTGAAGGTGAAGGGTATGATTGGACTAAATTAGATAATGCAATAATACAACAAGGTTTTAACTTAGCACTTGCAGCTGCATCTGTATTTACACCTTTAGGAATTGCAGGGCCTATAGCGGTTGAATCTTTACAAGTTTTAGGCCCAATAGCATTAGCTCGTGCTAAAGAAAATGGTAGAGATGTTCCAAATAAAGAAGATTGGACATATGCTACAATAGGATCATTTTCTAGTGGCGCACTTAATGCTATACCATTTATTGGTAAAATCGCAGACAAATTATCTCCAGCAGCAAGAGTAGCATTTCAAACAGGTGCAGAGTTTGGTACTGAAGGCTCACAAGCGTTTATACAAGAATATGCTACAATAACAGATCAACCTTTAGATAGTGACGCAGTTAAAGAAGTAGCAAAAAATTATAAAGCAATTATTGCCGAAGGAATTATAGGTGGAGGAACTATGGCTCCTATAAGCACCATAGGCGTAGGTGTAGACGCTGTATCACCAAAACAAGATACTTCTATAGAAAATATACAAGAAGTATTTGAAACAATCGATACGCCATCAAAAATAACTACTACAACACCATCAGAAATAGACGTAGCAACAGAAGCACTAAAAGAACTTGGGTTAGATAGTGAGTTAACACAACAAGTTTTACAAAATGCAGGCATAGTAGGGCCTACAGTAGATACAACAACTCCGACTATTATTACTCCTGCTATGGAAGGTGATTCAGGCGTAGATACAAGCACAGATATGCCACCATCAGTAGTTGATATGGTGCAAGAAATAAGTAACGAAGGTGGGGTATCTACAGAAACAGCACAGAATGTACAAGCTGAGACAGGTGCATCTATAGAAGCCATTAGTAATGCAGCTAATGAAGTAATAAATGTAAAAAATGTTACGGATACTAATAATGCAGTTACCACAATCCAACAAGAGGTATTAGATACTGGAGGATTATCTTTAGAAACTGCACAAAATATAGAGAATACTACTCCTTTAAATATGACAAATATAAATCAAATAGCTATTGACACGCTTGTTACTCCAGAGACAACAGTAGATGCAAAACCAGAATCAATAGTAGATCCTATAGTAGACCCCAAAGTTACAGTAGATCCTAAAGTTACAGTAAATCCTATTGTTACTGATATGGAAGAAGAGGAAGAAAAAGAGGAAAAAGAAGAGGAAATTTTAAGTCGTTTAGGGTATATGCCTGTTACAGTAGACCCTAGTGGAGTAGCGGATATAGACTACTTATATGACTTTAGTAGTATTTTTGCTACCCCTGAACAAGAAAAAGCATTTACTACGCCATTTAAACAGTATACAAATGTACAAGACCCATTAAGTAGTTATGATGTAGATATGTTTCCATTAACAGGCACACCTTATAATTTAGAATCCGAAGAGGATACTGCACAAAGGTTATTAGATTTAATTAGGAGTACATAATGGATTATGATTTTTCAAGCATCCCAGATAGGCCAGAAGAACCAGGATTTTTTGATTTTTTAAAATTAGATAACCGAGACGATGTAGCAACTTTAGCACAATTTCTTGGTACAGGCGCGGTATTAGGACAGAACCTAGGTCTTTTTGGATCTGATAGGCAACCTGACATAGGGTATCAAGGCACTGTGCCTAAGTATACTGCGGTTAGAGATAGAGTTGCTAACACGTTTGATCCTAATCGTAGGCCAGGAAGTGGTGGGCAAAGATATTTTTCTGATATCCGTTATGTGCCAGAAGAAGGAGATGTAGCAGCCGCAAGAACTGCATCAATGGCAGATGCTGAAGGATTAGCAGCACTTAATTTAGCAAACCCTGCTAGACAAGTACGTGTGCCTAGAACTTTACCACCACCTACAATATCCCCTAACACGCCAACAGAACTACCAACTGTACCTACAGCAGAGTCTGTAACGCCTGTAACACCCTCTCCGTTTACAAGCCCTTATCAATATATAGAAGATGACCCTACTAACCCTTTACAAGTGACTCCTTACAATCAAGGGAGAAAAGTAAACAAAGGGTTATCTACTATAGAAAAAGCTCTTATGAATTATGACCCAGGAACAGTAGGTGGTTTGTTAGGGTTATTAGGAATTAAAAAACAAGGGCCTAAAATAAAAGAACGTCCTTCGTTTACCGAAATAGATTTAGGCATGAAAGATCCAAACTATAGAGCGTATGGAGCATTTAACAGAATGGTGGGTCAAGAAGAACCACCTATGACTCCAAAAGAAGAAGCAGAATTTTTAAGGATGTTTGGAACTGACTACATAGATAGAGCAGGGCCAAAAGGTTCTAGAAGAAGCGGTAGTGGTACTTTTAGTTTTGCCGAAGGTGGAAACCCCATTGTTGAAGGGGTTGGTAGCTTACTTCAATCCGATGGTAGCTCACCCGATGTAGACAACCTGCGATTTGCTACACCAGAAGAAGTAGACATGGGGTCATACAAGCATCTACAATACTTGCAGGACATGTTTAATTACCACATGAAGGCCGCACAAAGCCCTGTAGAAATGATTAGTGATTTCTTACCGATGCAAGCTAACCCTGAAAGTAGAAAGGCTCATGCTAAAGATGCTGAGATGTATCGTGGCATGATTGAAGACTTTAAGGATAGAAGAGGCCACGCTGTAGCTAATTACGAATCATATATTCAATCTGGAGGAATGCCTTTGTATGTAAACACTGAAAAAGGTGCTTACTTTTCAGGATTCCCAGATGAGATGGTAAACTCTAGAAGAAGAGGGTACGCTACAGGTGGTATAGCTGAGTTAGGCTCAAGAAAACAAAGATACCTAGATGGTGAGACTGATGGCATGGCAGATAAAGTGCCTGCTACCATAGACAACGAAGATCCTGCAGCTTTGAGTGATGGTGAATATGTAATACCTGCAGATGTAGTTAGTCACTTAGGTAATGGTAACTCGGACGCAGGTGCGAAAGTACTTGATGAGATGTTATCACGTGTAAGAGAAGCGAGAACTGGAGAGACAGAACAAGCTCCAGAAATAAACCCAAAAGAATTTTTACCTGCATAGGAGATAGGTATGGCAACGAGTGATACACAAAATCAATTACCTCAAATTGGCACAGAAAGTACGTTAGCTAGTTACGCTGGAGATTATGTTACAGATATACTAGGTCAAGGGGCAGCACTCGCAGATGAAGGGTATCAGGCGTATACAGGCCCTCTTGCTGCAGGAGAGTCTGATTTACAAACTCAAGCATTTGGCGGGCTTGGAGGTTTAACTATACCCACAGAAGGTATGAGTGCATTTACAGGATCAATGGCAGACCCTGCTTCTGTAGCAAGTTACATGAACCCCTATTTACAAAATGTATTAAATCCACAACTAGAAGAATTAAGAAGACAGGCGGATATATCAAGAGTACAAGATGCCTCTCGACTTACAGAAGCAGGAGCATATGGTGGTGGCAGGCAAGCTGTTATGGAAGCAGAGGGGAGAAGAAACCTATTAGATCAAACTCGTAGGGCTTTAGGAGAGGGTTACTACAAAGCCTTTGATGAAGCACGAACAGGTATGGGGTTTGATAGAGATACCCAAGAGCAAGATAGAAAATATGGTTTAGCAGCTTTAGGCGCACAGCTAGAGGGAGGAGATACTCAAAGAGGTATAACTGCTGAAGGTGTGGCAGCAGATAAAACACAGTTTGAAGAAGAAAGAGATTTTCCTTATAAGGCTGTTCAATATATGACTTCATTGTTACAAGGACTACCTCTTGAAACTAAATCTTATACATTTCAACAACCTACTTTCCTTGAAAGTTTAAGGACTGATACAGCTGACACTATGAATATATATGATTTATTGTTTGGTGACGATGGATTATATCCTGCATCTGACTTTACAAATCCTTTTGCATAAGGAGTTATTTACATGAGTATAGATCGACTAATAGATAGAAAAGTTAACATGTATAGCATGATGCAACCGCAACAGATACAAGCGCAGTTAAAAAAAGGAAGCCCAAACCCTCTTATAGATGCGTTAGCTGCAGAAAAAGTATTAAGTGATAAACAAGCAGCTGCAAACGAGATAACTATGTCTATGCAGGGCGATGCTAAAACTGTTGTTGAACAAAATGAAGAAGCTCTTATGCAAGATTCCCAAATGGAAATAGCACAGGGGATTAGTGGTATATTAAAAAATAGACAAAACAGACAAAACCAAAATGCAAAACTTATAAGAAACATGAACCCTGCAATGCTTAAAGCTATGGGTAGACAGCCTATGGGTAGACGACCTGTGCAACGAGCAGCGCAAGGCGGTATAGTTGGGTTTAGTAATGGAGGATCCACAAATGAAGACACCACCATACCTGATGGTTTAAAAAAAATATATAAATATATTATGGACTTAAATAAACAACAATCAGGTGGTATATTTAGTAATCTTATTCCTCCCATCACTAGTGATACCCTACCGTTTATGTTACCTCCAATGTTTAAATATGGTTTAGGGCAAGGGTATGGCCCAGAGATACCCACTTTAGAGGGTGACGTAGAAGAAGTAGTACCATCATCAAAGATAGGGGGGCAAGGCCCTTTTCCTAATCCTCCAGTAGAAGAAACCCCAACAGAAGTAGCAACAGGCATAGGGTTAGGTAAACCTACAGCAGAAGTAACCGATGCAGAAAAGAAACGTAAACTACTAGCTGCTCTTAGTGCGCCTATGACTGGTCAAGGTTTAATGGGAGCAGGTTCTGTTAGCAGAGAAGTAGAACGTTTTAATGAGCGTAGAGACGCAGAAGATTTAGCACAATTTAAAGCTGAGACAGATAGACAAACAGCTGCAGCAAGCAAAGAATTAAATCGTATAAGAAACGACCAGTTAAACTTTTCTGCGTTACAAACACGTTATGCTGCACTTGCTAAAATATATGATGAGATTGCAGCTGAAGAAACTGAAAAATTTCAAGGCCAATTAAACACTCTTCAGACTAACACTGAAAAGAACCCAAAAAACAAAGAGTCTAATGATAAAAAAATAAGAGCTATAGAACTCCAAATAGCTGCAAATATATCAAAAAGAGCAGGACAAGAGTCTGACATGTTAGGCGACTATAATATAATAGCAGAAATGAAAGCCTTGGGAGAAAGACTAAGGAATTATAATTTTGACGCAAGTCGTGGTGTCCGTAAAGTATCTGATTAAGGTTGCCCTGTGCCTGTATACGAAATATATAAAAGAGATGGCACTCCAGTAAGAGTAGAAGGCCCAGAAGGCGCTACTTTCTCAGAACTTGTTAATTTGCATGGCCGACAAACAACTACACCAACAAAAGTTGATCGTCAGGCACAGATAGATACACTTTTACGTGAGTCTGAAAGACTTAAACCTATTACTACTGGACAACAAATTGGAGAGACATTTAAAGGCATTGCATCAGGTGGTATAGGAATGTTAGAAAGTGGGGCATTAGGTTTAATATCTCCAATGCCTGAAAGATCTGAAGCCCCTATCCGTGGAGGTATACAGGCGGTTGGCGATTTTGTACAAGATTACCTTGCTCCTGCTCCAAATGTTCAAGCTAGAATGGAAGAAGATACATTTCGAACAGCTACTATACCTCGTAAATTTGGTGAGGCGTTAGGTTCTTTTGGTGGTATTTTAGCTACTGCAGCAGTTAATCCCCTCGCTGCTACAGGGTTAGCTGTTACTGCAGGTGCAGGAGAAGCAAGTGAACGAGCAAGAGAAGCAGAGGCTACAGAAGCTGAAAGAGGACTAGCAACTGCAGGAGGCGCACTTGTTGGTGCTACAGAACTTATATCTCCTTTAAGAATTATAAATAAATTTAAAAAAGCTGTTGGAAATAATTTTACTGAAAAGTTAAGACAAAAAGGTTTACGTATTCTTGCTGAAGGGGGAGTAGAAGGACTACAAGAATTTAGCGCAACTGTCGCTCAAAACCTTATAGAACAAAATATATATAATCCAGAAAAAGGTACGTTTGTTGGGTCTGATGAAGCGGCAGGTTTTGGTGCAGGTGTTGGTGGTTTTGTACAAGCTATAACAGAAATGATAGCTCCAAGAGCGCGTAGAAGAAGACAAGACAGAGAGCAAGAAGCCTTTGAAAAATTCTTTGCCCAACCAGAACCAGAAGTAGAAGTAGAACCAGAGTTTGTACAACAAGAAATGTTCGATCAAGACTTGGGTACAGCTACAGATGAAACAGTCGGTGCTACAGCAACGGACGAAGATTTACAACCCGACCAACAACGAGATGTCCAACCAGACTTATTTGATGAAGCCGCAGCTGGTATAGATGAAGCGTTTCAACCTAAAGTAAAAGCAGGGCCAGTAGATACAATGGCCCTACAACAGCAGAAAAAGTTTGCTACAGAACGATTTGGACAACCTTTGGCAGAGTTAGATAAAAAGATAGCCGTAGCAAAGGGTAAAGAAAGAGATGACCTTAAACTAGAACGTAGTAAGTTGTTAGCAGAACAGGCAGCAGTGGAGGCGGAGGCCCAGACAGGTGCTTTAGAGACAGGCGCAGCATCTCTTGAGGCACAAAGAGCAGCTCAAGCTAAGTCAAGAGAAGATATGCAACAGACTGACTTGTTTGCACGAACAGAACAGTTAAAAGCAGAGCTAGGTGTATCTGATGCAGAGATTGCTCAAGTGCGAGAAGACGTAAAAAATAAAGAAGTTCAACAGGTTAACGAAGGAAAAACAAGGCGTTTTCAAGAATTAGTAGGGTCTGTGTACCAAGAAGAAAATACAAAACTACTTCAGGAATATGAAAATAGGTTTAATGAAGTTGCTACCCCTGAACAAAAAGTAGTGGATCAGGGGTTTGGAAAAGCTACACAAGACAACACAAGTGTAAAAGACAAAAACGATATTACTAATTTGTTAACAGGTAAAACAAAGTTAAGTAAACAAGGCGTAAAAAACAAAAGTGCGGCTGGAGCAAAAGAATACTTTAGTAGTTATAGTAGTCCTGAGAATGCTCTTGACGAGATTGCTCACGGTATCGTACAGGAAACAGTAGTCTATAGAGAAGAAGATGATGTAAAATACATAAGAAGTATTGTTTCAGAGGATGTCGGCATGCTAGAAGCTGTGGGTTCTTTGTTAGCCTATAGCGATGTAGCAAAAGGTAAAGGTCAAAGATCTGCAAGTCGAGCTAGAGAGTGGGTAGATGCAAACCTAAGTAACCAAGCAAAACAGGCTCTTGCGGTAAAAGTTTCTAAAGAAATAAAAGACAAAACAGCAATAAGTATACAAGAACAGAGTGAAGTAGGTATAATAAACACGTTAGGTAAAAAACCAGAAGCTGGAGATGTGTCACTCTTACCTTCTTCTGAAATGTTTTCGTTATCACTTAGTCTATCTCCTACCACACGTGCATTGTTACGTGCAGGTAATATAAAGGGGGCGTTAGATTTCTTAGGTAAAAAAGATGTGCTACCTCAAGAAATAGCTGTGTTGGTTAAAAGATTATCTGAAAAGATTGGTAACACAAAAGTCACTGTCAATGATAATCTTGGGGCTATTGCAGGATTGTTTGACCCTAAGACAAACACTATAGAACTAAATGGTAAGACTGGCATGAATGTCCATGTTTTATTGCACGAGGGCGCACATGCTGTTACGTCAGCTACCCTGGCGAACAAGTCGCATCCTGTAACAAAACAACTTACTGCGCTATTTAATAACGTAAAAGATAAACT
>Ga0098043_1000537_pt1 | contig 13402 bp, 14 predicted proteins | sample 9B_taG_FD_92581 | JGI IMG/M metagenome (GOLD analysis project Ga0098043, IMG submission 92581) | Marine viral communities from the Subarctic Pacific Ocean - 9B_ETSP_OMZ_AT15188_CsCl metaG | ecosystem: Environmental > Aquatic > Marine > Oceanic | place: Subarctic Pacific Ocean | collected 2015-01-10 | reverse complement strand
GTTGACCAGCTTGGAATTGATTGACTAGAATCTTTGAAATGTTTGAAGTGATTCCAGTTGAAAAAGCAGTCCAAGATGATTCAGCTCCCTCACTAAAGTCTGTTCCGTTTGCAGAAACTCTCAAATTTCCAAAGCTCCAAGGTTGCGGACCATCTCCTAGCAACTGAGTTCCCAAATCAAGAACAGCATTTGCTGTTGATGTTTGATTCTCGGATTTGAACTCTCTCTCTCCATAAATATCACCATCTTGAATGAAGGTGATTGTGTTTGCTTGAAAGATGTTTGGATTGAAAGGTCCATTAGGTCCTTGAACAACAAAATTCACTGTTGTTGCACTTTGAAAAGTATCTGTTCCAGAGTTTTGTGTTACTCCATCACCCTCCCAAATATCAAAGAAAGCTCCAAAAGATAACTGACCAGCAGCTGGAGGGTTCGGAGCAATAAATTCAACGGGAAAAACTAGATTCTGGTCACCTCCATCAGCTACCTCTACTGCCATATAATAAGCACCAGCTAGAAAAAGGGTGTTGTAATAACCTTCGTCTGTTTGCCATCCATTGTTGGTGTAGTAATAACTTCCAACTTTTAAAACTACCGCCACTCTTAACAAATAGTTGAAACTCTCATTCGGTGGGTTTCCCCAGTAATAGGTCCCAGAAATAGGGTCTGCAGTAGTGAATGGAAATTGAACCTTACAATTGAATTGTATTTGAATAGATGAATCAGTAATAAGAGGAACAAAAGCGACATCCGACTGAAGTGTTGGAGCAGAGCCTCTCGCAAGAGTATAGTTTTCATTCCAAAGAACATTGTTGCTCCAATCTCCGTAGATTGTTGTAGTTTTTTTAAGCGTTGGATAGAATGACTGCTTACTTCCTTCAAGCATTATGAATGCTTGGTCATCTTGTTTTGTTCCAGCTCTTGCAATCAATGTATCAAGTGAAGCGTTGTCCGCTGGTGTTGTTGTGTTTGGTCGGTAGTTTCTAAAGGTTGCCGAGTTTCTATATCCAGACTCTTGAAAGAAACACCAAACCCCATCCGATTGAAATAATCTAGCACCCCATAAACGACAATATTCATCCAACACTTGAAAAGCTGTTTTGGCTTTAGTGATTCCAGCTTCAAAGATTGAGAAAACAACCGTAGCGTTTGATGTATATTCTAAGGGGTCAATGTTTGATGCTGGAGTTGGCTGGTCTGCTTCATACCAATTGACACAAGTTCTCAAAATTATATCTGAAGCTCCGAAAAAATCATAAGTGTTGGAATAATATCTCAACATATCTTGAATGATTTTGATGTGTACGAGACCTCCACTACCAAATGGTGGAGTGTCTCTATTGTAGGGAATATCTTTCAAAAAAGTCAATCCATCAACCGCTCGAAGTGTTATTCTGTTTGGATGAGAAGCCAACATTTCAGCACCAACATCCGCAAGAATAGTCCCTCTCCAATAGTTTGCACCTTCTCTCAATATTTGAACTCTGAATCTTCCTTGTGCGCCTTCTCTTATGCTTCTGGTGAAAGTGTCAAAAGCAGCATCTTCAGAAATTGCAAAGATAGAACAAGAACTTGCTTTGATAGTGTCAAACCTTTCTTTTCCCTCTCCATTATATTTCAAAGAAAATCCTGGAGGCTGCACCTTGAAATCAGTTGCGCTTCCAGTGTGGTCTGAATCGTAAATCTGAATTTTGTAGTTTACACCATAGACAGTGTCAAACTCTGCTTGATATCTTATGTTTCCTAGTGCCATTAAAAACTTCTATTTGCTCGTGTGTTGTATCTATCGGAAGCGAGAACAATATCCTCTCCACTTATTGTCCCCACTACATTCACCGTTTCCATTCCTAGCATTCCTTTTAATTTATCAAGAGGAGCAATGACTTCTGGATTCACATTTGCTCCAGAGTATTCTCCAACATTAACCATCGAATTTCCAAAAGCGATTCCACCCTCAGCAAGTTGAGGAATTGGAGTAGCCACTATCGTTGCTATTTGTGCTGCCCCCAAAGCTCCCACAACACTTGCAAGAATAGGACCAGCAACTGGACCAGCAGTCAACGCTTGAGCAACAGCAGCAGCAGTAGCAATAGTGGCATTCATCACTGCAACTGCTTTGTCGGCTCTTGCTTGTTTAGTTTGAAGAATTTTTCTTCTATCGTTCACATCTTCATCTAGGTCAATAATAGCATTCGCTTTCTGTTCCTCTGTCATTTTTGAATTGTTGATGTTGTTTAATTCCTTTTGATAGTAGTTGTCAAGTTCTTGATTTCTTTTGGCAAAGCTAGATTGAATCAATCCATCAAAAGCAGAGAAAACTTGAGAAGCAACATTGACAAAATTGTTCAATCCAATTTCAAAGTTCTCCATCATAACCTCAAAATTTAACGAAGTCAAGATTGCTGATTCATTCGCTTGATTTGTACCCTCTTCCATTGTCTGGAATAGCTTTGCAACGATTGGTTGTGCTTTTGTAATTTGGTTTTTTAAAGTGTCAGCGAAAGTGAGTTTCGGTTCTTCTATTTTTTCAAAACCCAATCCAATAGGATCAACAGCTTCTGGAGCTTCTTGTGGAGTGAAAGTTCCTACATTTAATTCTCCAGTATTTTGAATGTTTTGGATTGCTTTTAATTGGTCCTCAAGTGAACTCGTTGTGTCAACAACTTCTCCCTCCAGCTTTTTTTGTTCAACGGATAGTTTAGCCAGTGCGATAGTTGCGGCTACATATTTTGGAGTAGAAAGAACACCAATAGTGTTAGCAAATTTCAAAATAAATCCAGCCACTGTTTGACCTACTTTCCCCAAACTGATTGCACTCTGAAGGAACTTATTCATATCAACCAAAGCAAATCCAATCCCAGCAGTTAACGCAACAACCGCAACAGTTAAGGCAGTAAGTGGATTAGCTAAGATAACAGCAGAGAGAGTCCTTATCAATTTAATTATTGAGCCGATTCCAGTTGATAGGTGTCCAAGAACCATAATCAATGGACCAACAACAGCAGCAATCCCAGCAATATTGAGAATCAATTGCTTTTGTTCTTTATTCAAAGAAGATATTTTATTGGTGAAATCTTGAAGAATAGAAATCAATTTGGTTGCTAGAGGAAGAAGCAGAGTTCCAAAGTCTTGTCCTAGTTGCTTTACAGATTCTCCCAGAACTCGTGAACTATTTGCAACACCATCCGAAGTCCTTCCAAAATCTCCTTGAGCTTTTCTTGTTTGCTCTATTACAGCACGATAACGAACCGCAATCTTTTCAGATTGTGTCATCGTTTTATTATATCCAAACTGCTTGAGGTTGGCTTCTGTTATTACAATTCCGAGCTTTTTAAGAGATTCCGTTTCTCCCGTAAAGATTCCAGCAAGAGCAGTTTGAGCTTGTTCAATTCCTATATTTTTAAAAGATGCTAAATCTCCAGCTAATCCAACTAAAGACTGACTCATTCCAGCTGCTTCAGATTGACTCAACCCCATAGCTGTTGCCATATCGCCAAACAAAGAAGCCATTTCAAGCGCGCTTCCTTCAGCAATACCAAAACTCTGAAGAGTGGTCTTTGCGAATGCTTCAACTTCAGAACTTGATTCACCAAAAGCCACTCTTGTTTTGTTCAAAGACTCTTCAAAATCAGAAGCCATCTTGATTGAAGCAATACCAGCCAAACCAATAGGAACAGAGAAGTTTCTGGAAAGTGTTTCACCAGTCCTCTTCATTGTTCTTCCAAACTTCTTCATTGAGGATGATGCTTTTCTCAATCCTTTTTGAAAGTCCTTGTCATTAAGTTGGAGCTTAACCGAGAGTCTTTTTTCCGCCATCTTCTTTGGTGTTTAGCTGTTTATATAATTTGATTGCATACTCTGCTCTTTTTCTTCTTTCTTCAAGAGTGTCTTTTGTCTTATATTCTTTCTTCTCCCATTCAAACTCAATCAAGTCTTTTGGAGATAGTTTTTTACTTTTTTTTGTGTGTGGTTGTAAAAACACGCACCCAAGCCATCTCACTCTTTCCCACTCAAATCTCTCTTTCATTTCCCTCACCTCGTTTCTTCCTCTTTGAATAAGAAAGAACTCGTGAAAGGTTAAGTTCCAAAATTCTTCAGGAAGCAATCCGAGTCCATACGCACTCGCTTCCAAATCATCCCACTCTATTTCTTGGGAGCTTTCTTTTTGCTCCCTTTCTCGTTTCCCACCTTTTCAGATTCTTTTGCTGAGAACTGCTCAGAGAACACATCCATCACTTTTTGAAGTGCGTCAAAGTCCTCATCCAAGATGTCAGCGATGTCATCTACTGAGAGAGAAAATTCTTTTCCAGCTTTTCTCGCTCCATCAGTGAGTCCAGCTTTTATCAAAAAACAAGCATCATCAAGAGATAGGTCTTGACCTAGCTTGTCTAAGTCTGTTAGTTTTCTGTTGGTTTCTTTGCAGAATAATCTCAGAGCATTCATTCCGAATCTTACTGGATAATCTGTTCCGTTTATTATTACGATTTCAAACATTGTTGTTGTTTTTGTTGGTTAAAAAAATGTCGGCTGGAGGAGGACACAAAAGTCCAACCCCCCAACCAACAATGAAAATTTAGACAGAAGTTTGAGTAATTTGTCCAGTTCCCTCGATTGAACACGAGTAAGTTGGAGCATCTTCCACGCCACCACTCACCTCAAGAGAAGTGATGAACCCCGAGCCAGTGTATTTGTAACCAGCTGGAGTTGCAAGAGCGAAAGTGAAAGTCACTGAAGTTCTGTTATCTAATTGTGTAAAGATTTCGTCTGGGTCAGTTGTTGAGCCGCTAGAAGTGAAATCCATTAATCCATCAGCAGAAAGAGAGAAAGACTTTTGTCCTCCAATTAAATCTCTGTATCCACTAGAATCTTTTGAGCTTACATCAATAGTATCTGCATTGATACTAATTGAGCAGCTTGTTGAGTGAAGTAGCTTGAACTCATCAGCAGCTCCATTAGCTGCTTGGACCTTCAAAACTAGATCAGTTCCGTTGAAAATAGGCACGATTTTTAAGTTTAATTAGTTAATATTCAATTAGTTATCCAAAGAAGGTCCAGACTCATCAAGAATCTCCTCTTTTTTAGATGCTTTTTTCGGTTCTGCAATAGCTTTCCAGCTTTTAAGAACTCGGTATTCTTTTGGACCTAGTTCATAAGATTTCCCTTTCTCATAAGAAATCCCTCTGAAGTCACAATCCTTTTTAATTTTATATTTCATATCTTATAGGTTTATATTGAATCTAAAATCCATATCCATTTGGTGAATCCCATTATCACCAAAGCTGTCATCAAAAGCATTTGATCCGCTTTCAAAGAAGCACTTATCTATCACTACTCCTCTAGTTGTTCCCGAATAATAGTCAAGAGCAGTTCTTACTTTTTGGGATAAGTCTTGACAAGTGTCATAGCTTTGAGCGAACACGCTTATTTGAGCCACTACATAGTCGTAAGTTGAAACTCCGTTCTTTGTATTGTTTGGAGTTGTGCTTACAATATGATAAATGATGAAGGGAGCTGTTGTACTTGTTGGAACTCGATATCCAGAAGGATAAATTCGTGTCCCAGTCGTAGCATTGTTCACAAGAGTTTTCACGTTTGCAGTGTCATCAAGAAGTCCGAATATTGCTTTTCCTACATCCATCTTTTATAGTTTTTTAGCAAATCGTTTAGTAATAATTCCCTGAAGTTTGTTTATCACATCTCCCATCACTTGCGCTCCTTTTGCTTGTGCAGCAGCTTCCAACATCCTTCTCGGACTCACTCCAGCTTTTCCATACTCTAAAAAATAGAAATAAAATCCACTCTTGTTTTTGTTTGAAAATGCTTTCTTCACTCTTGGACCTACATACACTGCTGGTTTTCTTCCTCTTGAAGTTTTACCGCTTATTATTCCGATTGATTTCTTTAGCTGTCCAGTTGTTTGCTTTCTTCTTTTATTGTCTAAGCTACCAACAGAAGCAAGTCCTTTATCGATTTCGCTTCTAATCGCTGGGACAAGAGGTCGAGCCGCCTTCCTCAGTGCGCTTCTCAAAGTGTTTCTGAGCTTAGTGTCCGAGTCTGGAAAGAGCTTATCAAGGTCGTTGATAATTTGTTTCAACTCCTTTTCATCAATTGATATGGTTGAAATGTTTGCCACTAGTCAACTAAGTTTTCAATGTTCTTTCTTTCACAATATAAAATCAATCCCTCTCTCCTTCCTATTTCTTCAATAGAGTTGATGATGTAAGTGTTTGTCCCTCCAGTCACTCCCATTCTTTGAACGGAAATATAGTAGAGAGGTGAAACATCAATGTCATCAGTCCATCGAATTGTCATTTTTGTTGGTACTGCATTCACAAGAGCATCAGCATCAAAAGTATTTTTTCCTCTGCTTTCTTCAATCCTAGCGAATGCGTTTGTTGTTGTTCCAGTGGAAAGAGTTTTCTCTCCATAGGTGTTCTGAGTTGCGCTCGTTTTGATTATCTGAATCGGTCTGTCAAGTCTACCTATATTCATATTTCAACAACTCTGTAAGGGTTCAATAAGTGTTCTACCATCTTTGGAATCTCTGTCGCAATAGTTCCAGTCACTACATCTTGTCTTATTTCATAGTAACGACCTATCACAAGAAGTTGAGCTTGGATGATTGCTTTTGGTATCTCATCAACATCAGCTGGACCACAATCAGTCAAATTGATTCTCACTCCACTAGGAATGTTCTCTGAAGTATCTGGATAGTTTGAATCATCTTTTAAAAAGATTCTAGCTGGTTGGCTTACATCATCAACATTGTAATTTGCAGCTGCAAATATTTGAGTTGAATCATTGGTGTCGTAATATTGAATTTGAACTGTTCCAGGATTCCACACTCCATTCAAAGTGATAACCTCTGAATCTGGAAACTTATCAAGATAAAAAGTCATTGCACTATTTTGAGCCAACATAAATCCGAGATAATTTTCACAAGCAGAACGGGCAACAGAAATCAAAGTTGTAATGTAAGAATCATCTCCAGTATAAGAAGAATCAACTCTCAAGTGAGCTTTTGCATCAGCTAAAGAAATGTATTCAGTTGTTACATTCGTTCCTCTGAATCTTAACCTCCCAACATTGTTGAGCTTCTTGTTGTTTATTATAGCGTTTATCATCTCGTAAGTTAAAAAAAAGAGGGAGTGAGTTTCCCCAACTCCCTCTGAAAATCAAATCAATTATCCTTCAATCAAAGTAGCGAAAGCAGTGTCATTCTGAACTGCATCACCATCAACTAAAGAAGTTACAATCATTCTAGTTTGACCAATTCCACCATCAGTGTAAGGATCAACTAAAATGTCAAGACCACCGAATTGAGCGATATGAACTTTTGAGAAGTCACCGAATAAAACGTGTTCTTTTCCAGAAGCTCCAGAAGCAGCAACACCAGAAGAAACGAAAGTGAAGTATCCGTTTGCAGTCTTATCTCTGTTATCATATAAAGGAGAAACATCGGTTACTTGTGCAGCAGTTTTCACAGCAGTATAAGCATCCATATCCATTAAATAAGCCATTCTAGCTCCTTCTAATTGAACACCATTTCCTAAAACAGTTGTTTCAAGAGCAGTCAATGTAGCAGCAGAAACAGCAGCTGTTGAACCAGCAGCAGCATCAGCAAAGATTGAAGCTGGAGCGTTTGATACATCAGCAGTGTCAAGCAATGCGTTCTCTAAAGTAGCAGCAACAGATTGAGCCATATTTCTGCGAAGTGCAGCCTCGATTCCAGCGTTTTGAACTAGAGCTTCAGCAGATACATTTACAATAGAAATAAGTTTCTTTGGTGATAATGTAACACCAGAAGCAGTACCATTAGCAGCTGGAGCAGAACCACCAGCTTCTGGAACGAATCCAGAGTTGATTGCACTGAATACTGGGAACTTCATATTGTTCACACCAGAGTAAAAATTAGCACCAGCAGAAGCAAGAACTAAGTTTGCCTCTAATTGGTCAGTCCAAGCCATTACTTCAGTAGCGTTTCCAGCAGCAGTACCAACAGCAGCACGAGTCAACACGCTTGAAGGGATTGCAATACCTTTGAAAGATTGTCCAGTATAACGAGCTTCGTTTCTCGCTTCTTGATCCATCTCTTTGATAAGTCCTTCCATATTTCCAGAGTATGCAGCTTTCATTGCTTCTTGGAAAGAATACTCACGTATTTCTTTTGGAGTGTTCTCAATCTTTTCAGACTTTTCAACTTTACTTGCTTGAAGTGCTTCAAAAGAAGCAGCTCTTTTAGCCATTCCCTCAAGAGAGTTAGCTTTGTCGTTTAGAGTGTCGAATTCTTTAGTTTCTGAATCAGTTAGCTCACGTCCCTCAACTTTCGCTGAGTCAACGATTGCTTCCATATTTTCAACAACTGAAGCTCTCTCCTCTGTGTAGAATTTAGATGTTTTCATCTTTTTTTCAGTTAATTAAAATTAGTATTTATTATTTATGATTGACAAACGCAACTCAGCGAGAGAGCGTTTCGTTAAATCCTTATCCTCCTTCACTCTTTCCTCCATTTCTTTTTCAAGGTTCTCCTTCATCTTCTTTTCCTCTTCTTCCTTTTGCCACTCTTCCATTGAACGAAGTGCAACACTTGCTTCTTCATAAGCTGGGTATGTCACCGCACTTACATCATACAACCTTGACACTTTGTTGATTGTTCTTACATTCACTCCATCTCTTACCTCCCAAGAATCATCCTCAACAACGAATGCAAAAGAACTCTGATTGATTGTTCCATTTCTCATCAACTCAATCAAATCTCTTCCGAGTGAAGTGTTTGCAACTTGTGCTTCATATTTCAAACCTCTCTCATCGGTTGTAAGTCGAAGAGTTCCGTTTGTTGTTCTTGCTAGTGGTAAACCATCGTGATTTATTAAAAAGCGAACATCATCATTTAAGCGGCCATCAAAAGCACCTTCAGAAATAATCTCTCTAAATCCACCTAGCTCGTTTGATAGTGTGTTAAATACTGATCCATAACCTACCACGATATTGTCCTCTCCTTCTTGTCGAAGTTCTAGATTCTCAACATTGAATGTTCTTATCTCTTTGGATGGGTTGGAACGATATCCCATTGGCTTCTTTTCCTCTTCCTCATCGTGTCCTTCAATATGCTCATTTTCTTCCATTGGAGTTTCATCCATCATCTCAGCTTCCATTGCTGCTTTGATTTCATCGTGAGAATTGAAAGGCATATAATAAGTAATACCATCAAGAGTGTGTTCGTGATGTCCTTCACCTCCCATCTCTTTTGCCATTTCTTCAGCTTCTTCAATGGTACTGAATAAAGGCATTTCAATCCCATCAGTTATCATTGTTCCAACTATTTCTCTTTTTTCTTTTTCCATAACTATTACAAATTTTTCTTCCATCTCTTCCTTGACTGGATGATTATTTGGAAGAAGGTCAGTATCGTGTTTGCCACCTTGAAATCTTCCTTTTTTTAGAGCAAACAAAAATGAGTTGACTCTTGCATATCCCCACTGCTCTGGACTTGAGACGTTTGGTCTTACGCTTTGAGGATTTGTTTTGTAAGCTCCGATTCCTCTTTCCATTACTTTGACCAATTTGTTGAGAGTCACTCTTGGATTCCAGTCAACATCAAGGTCTTTTACTTCTTCATTGTGGTCTTTTACTTTATTCTCAAGAGCTTTCATCACAGTTTCATTCAACTGCTTTTCTTCTTTTTTACCTTCTAGCTTTTTAGTCATTTCAAGAATAACATCTTTCATTCCTTGTTCTCCTAGCGTTCCAATAGTTCCCCATTTCATCTGAGCTACAACACCAGCAATGTTTGAAAGGTTCGGTTCATCATCTCCCTTGAACTGCTTTCCATCTTCAAAGTGTCTAGCAATCCACGCTTCTCTTTCTTTTATCCATTCAATCACACTAGGACTCTCACTCCCTTCTCTTGCTTTTCCCCAAAGCTCAAACGCTTCGTTTCCTCTTATGTTTCCTCCAGCTTTCCAAATTTCTGGAGTTTGTTTTTTTACATTTGAAGCAAAGTCAAAATCAAATTGAGGATGATTTGAGTTTCTCAAGCTGACCTTCTTATCTTCTCCTTTTGTTGGAAAATTAGTCATTATCCCCTTGATTGCTTTGTCCTATTGGAGCATAGTTCATCGGGAAATAGTGAGTGTCACCATTCTCGATTCTATTTAAGTTCTCCAGCTTTCTTACTTCATTGATACTTAAAACACCCATATCAATCATCTGCTTGTAAAAGTTTGCTCTTGCATTCGAATCACCTCTCAACAATCCTTCCACTTGTATTTTCACATAGTGTTCATCTTGTTCATTTTCTCTGAACAACTTTCTATTCATCTCTTCTTCCATTGACACGATGTAAGGAGTCAAAGTGAATCTCACAAAGTCAATTGATAGTGCTTCAATACTTGAATAGTTTGCAGCTTTCTCAAGGTGTCCAATAAGAGAAAGAGGAACTTTGAAAATCCTAGCAATCTCCTCAACTTGAAATCTTCTGCTTTCTAGAAGCTGTCTGTCTTGTGCGTTGATTTTGCTTGGTTCAAAAGTCATTCCCTCTTCAAGGATTGCTGTTTTACCAGCTGCGAATGGACCTTGATAAGTATTGTTCCAAGATGTTCTCAATCTCTCTATTGCTTCTGCGCTTAACTTTCCTGGGTGTTTAATGATTCCGCCAACTTGAGTCGTGTTTCCTAAAACATTCCCAGCAGTCACATTGGCTGCAATGGATGTCCCTATAGTTGCTCTTTGAGAGTTCAACACGCTTCTTCCTTTTAATCCATCAAAAGAAAGTCCAACGAAATGAAGCATATCATCTTGGAGAATCGTTGAATCCTCTCCTTCTATCTTATAATAGAGTTGACCTTCGTGTCGATAGACTTCGACTTTTGAAGGATCAAGACAAATCAATTCAATAGGTCTTGCAGAGCCATCTCTCACAATAAGAAAATAAGCATTACCCTCAAGAAGTAAGTTTGTCAAGATAACATCCTTGAAAGTGTAGGAGGTCATATAGTTGTTCGGCTTCTTAGCAAGTAGCTTTTGAACTGGATGATTTTTCTGAAGTATTCTATCCCCATCAGCTTCCTCTAGATAAACATTGATAGGAAGTGAAGCGATGCTTTCAGATATGATTCGCACACAAGCGTAAACAGCAGAAAAGGTCAGAGAAGAATCTCTTGTCACTGCTACGCCAGAAGATTGTCCCAAGTTTGAAACAGAGTGCGCTCTTAAAAAGTTTTGTCCATTGTCTCGTTTCTCAGTATTGAAACGAAAGAAGTCAAGGAATCCCATAAATTGCAATATATACTACAAAGATAACATCTATTTCCGCTTTTAAATAAATACAATTCCTCTGTCATCATAGCTTGAATCATCGTGGTCATCATTCATATAAGTTCCCAAAGCCATAGCAAGAGAAACCATTCCATCAATCTTTTCAGTTGACTTGCTTTTATCCATCTTTATGTTTCCAGCTGGGTCGGATTTCATTGCTAGGTTTGAACACATCCACCTCAACACTTTGTTTCCTCCGTGATTCAGTTGCTTACCGAGAACGAGTTTCTCCAGTTCTTTGCAAGGTGCGCTCATACTTCCAAACCCTTGTCCATAAGGAATGAGTGGAAGTCCTTCTTCTGTCAAGTCAATCACAAGCTGAGAAGCGTTCCATCGGTCGTAGGCAATGGACTTGATGTTTACAATTGAAGCAACTTCTTGGATTCGTTTTTTTATATAGTTGTAGTCAGTCACATCTCCTTCGGTCAATTCCATCAATCCCTCTTTGGACCATCCAACATAGTCAACTTGATCTCTCCTTGAGCGAATGAAAGCATTGTCTTTCGGTGCGAAAAAGTAGGGAATGATTGTGAATCTGTCATCCTCTGGAATCAGTAAAACAAAAGCACTCACATCTCGGACACTTGCTAAGTCCAATCCAGCGAATGCAGTCTGACCTCTGAAATCTTCTAAGTTGATTGGTCCTCTATCACAAGCCATCCATTGTTGGTCGCTTAACCATTTAGAAGCTGAACTCATCCACTGATTTAAGTGAAGCATCCGAAATGTGTTCTCATAACTTGGGAGCTTGATGGCTTTTTCTTGTTCTCTTTTTAGGTAGTCAAGTTTGACCACCCCACTTTCAATTCCTGGATTCGCCATCCTCAATGCTTCTTCACTGGTCCAATCAGTTTCAAGGTCACAAGAATATTTCACATAGTAGAAAGAATCATCTTCAATCACTCCCTCTGCTACTTTCTTTCCATAGGTTTCTGTTTTGAAGCAAATGGATTCCCTATTGTATCCAGCAGTTGTGATGGCTATTGTCATTGGTTGCCTTCTTGATCCTACCGAAGTAGTAAGTGCATCCCAAAGTTGTGCATCCTTCTGAACAAAAAACTCATCCATACAAATAAAACTGGCATTGTATCCAAATTTAGAACTTGCCTCAGCACTGATTGCTTTGAATGCTGAATTGCTTTTTTCGTGAATGATTGAACTCTTAAATACTTTCAGATTGTTGTTGAGTTGAGTATCTGCTCGGACCATTGAACTTGCAACATCAAAAATGATTCCAGCTTGTTGTCTATCACCAGCAGCCACATAACATTCGGCACTCGGTTCTCCATCAGCCAACATCATATAAAGTGCAATCGCTGAGATAAGAGTTGACTTTCCGTTCTTTCTTGGAAGGCAAATGTATGCAGTTCTAAATCTTCTCAAGTTTGTTTCTCGGTATTTCCAACCGAACAAATCTCTGACAATCTTTTTTTGGAATGGCTCTAGAAGAAATGGCTGTCCGCCCTTCTCTCCTTTGATATGCTTGATGTGTCTTTCTATAAAAGCAACCACTCTGTCAGCTGCTCTTTCATCAAAATAAAACTTATCACTTTCCTTGAGTTTCATTTTTAGAAGAAATTAAAATCATCAGTTCTCTCTTCATCTTGGTCTGGCATAGAAAGAGAAGCTCTTGAACTCGGTGTGAATCCAAATTGCGTAGCAATTTTAATCGCATTCTGAAGAGCAGTCTGCATCACTTTATATTTAGGAGCAATCTTTGAAGCCCTCAATTTGCCATCCTTGTCATAAGTTCTCTCGGTATAATTGCCACCAAGCTCTTTAGCGATAGCGTGATAAGTTCCCATCTCATTACAATAAGCAGCCAGGATTGATAGGTCAGTTAAATGAAGCATCTTGATCCGAGCTAGTTCAGTAGTCACAAGCTCCCATTCGTTTGCACCGAACTCATTTAAAAAACTTGGAGCAACTGGCATCTCAACAACTTCACTCACTTGCATCTCGTTTGGAGTTTGTCGACAAGGTTGAAGTGTTCCTTGTAGTTCTTTTATTTTAGTTGGTTTTCTTGGTCTAGCCATATCTAGTTCCCCACTAAATTGATTTAGTTATGCATAAACAAAAACGAGTG
>Ga0098043_1000536_pt1 | contig 13429 bp, 5 predicted proteins | sample 9B_taG_FD_92581 | JGI IMG/M metagenome (GOLD analysis project Ga0098043, IMG submission 92581) | Marine viral communities from the Subarctic Pacific Ocean - 9B_ETSP_OMZ_AT15188_CsCl metaG | ecosystem: Environmental > Aquatic > Marine > Oceanic | place: Subarctic Pacific Ocean | collected 2015-01-10 | reverse complement strand
TCATTTTTTTATTTTTCTTACCTGCTACTCTAGCTCTTTCTTTGCTATACATTTTATTCGATGCAATACCTGTTTTTTCTTCAAGTATATCGTTAAATGCTTTATCCAATGTTGTTTTACCTGTCTTATCAATTCTTGCAGCTCTACTTGAAAATCCTTTATTTTTATTTAGATTTTGTTCTATGTTTTTTATATCTTTAGCTTTTTCTAAACTTATATCAGAATTTGGAACTTTAGCAGGCGCTTCTATTTTAGGTGCTACTTGCCAATTGAATCCCATTCTGCCGTTAGGTTTTAATCTTACAGGGTATCTAAATGTAGCTTGTAGCTCGCTAGCTCCTAATCCATATTTATCTTCACCTAATCTATATAAACCTTTACCGCCTATTTGTATGTAATACACATTTTTTGCATTATAATATTTTATAACAGCTGCATTAGTTTTATTTTTTGGACCAGGTAAGCCTAATGGATTATTTTTTTCATCATTAAATTGCCAATTTTTTTTAACCCATGCTTTTTTAGCATCTTTAACTTTTTTGTTTTCTGTTGCTGTATTTTTTGATGAAACTGAGCCAAATTTATCTGTCATTGCTTTATTAAAATCTTCAGGAAATTTTTTTATTTCAATTCCTAATGCTTTATTAGCAATTTCTATTTTTTTCTCTAAAAAAGGCAAAGTAGTTCTAAAAACTTCTTTAAGTATTTCGCCGTCAGGCAAATCTTTTAATTCAATTGTTTTTTTATCTTTTACAAAAGTAAATTTTTTGCTTTTTGTATTGTAAGCAGCCGATATACTACCAAAATCAGCTGTAGGATCAGCTTTTATTTCAATAGGTATTATTGCGCCTGGAACTTTTAATTGTAAATCAGGGCCAGATGTAAAGCCGCCTTCAGCAGTAACTTCTATATTACTTTCTTTTTTTACTAAATCTGCTAATATTGATTCGTATATAGGTCCACCTATTCTATCGCCTTTAATTTTACCTCTTTTTTCGTATAAATCTTCAACAAATTCTTGCACAACTACAGGTAAATTTTTTATAACTTTTAAGTAGTTTTCGTTAGTTATATTTCCGTTTGCTTTTTGTAATGCTGCATAAGCTTTAGTAATATTTACTTTTTCCACCGCTGTAGGCGCAATTGAAAACAATCTAGTGTCTTGCAGCATTTTTTCACCTTCATATGTATTTAATTGCTTGGCTATATCGTTAATTTCATTTTCTAATTGTAATTCTGTTATAGCTTTTGTGCCTTCTGTAGGATTTAAATTAGCTATTTTCGCAAGTTCAATTAAACTATCAGTTGAATTATATTGTTTTAATGTTTTTGATGCTATAGCTTTTACTATTATTTCACCTAACATTTTTTGCCTTTCAACTAAAGTAGTCATAGCTACATTAGTATCAGTAAAATATTTTATAAACTCAGCTTTAACTGGTTTACCTATAGTGAATACAGGATTGCCTTGAGCTGTTTTTTCTCTAGCCACTTCAGTTACCTTAAATAATTTATTATATCTTTTCTTTATATCAGATAAAGACATAGCGTCTGCTATTTCATTAAATTTAGTTTCAATAATTGTTGAATATGCAGCAGGTATTACGGCTCTTCTTTTTGTTCCGCCTGGTATTTTTTCAGATGAGATTTTCCCTAAAGCTTTTATAACTAAAGGTCTTAATTGTTTTTCTACAAACACGTCTAAAGCTGTAACTTTTGTGCCATCTTTATTTACTTTAACAACTTTTGCAAACCCTTTTTTAATACCAGTTTTCTTTGCTGCTAGCTTTAGTTCTTTAACAATGGTTTCTGTTATTTTTTGTAACACTACCTCTGGTTCTTTTAGTATATCACTTGCTAATTCAGTTAAAGTTATTTTTCTTTCAAAAGGCTTGTCTTCTCTTTCTTTTTTCTTTCTTATATTTTGCCCTTGCCTTGGCCCAGATTCATCTAATATATCTGATGTAATATTTTTTATATCTTTTCTTAAACTACCATCTTCAGTTTCAATATTTTTTAAACCAGCATCTTTTAAATAATAATTAATAGATTCTAATCCTCTTTTCTTAAAGAATGTATTTATATATGCAGCTAAATTATTATATTTTTGTTTTTTAGATTCAAAGTCTAATACCATTCCTACTACATTTCTAAGCTTTGATCCTTTTCTTTGTGAAGGTATTTTATCATATAACATTTGAGCTACAATATCAGGTCTATTTCTTGTTATTATAGCTTTTTGTTCATCTGATAAATTTGGATTAGCTAAAAACTCGTTTAAATAGTTTTCAGCCATGCCTTTATAGTTTATTTCATCATTATCAAATACTATATCATAACCAGCTTGTTCTTTATTTGTAGTATTTTGATATATTTCATTTATTTTTGCCACAGCTGTAGGTGAAACAGACATTGCTCCTTGCGTTTTAACATCTCCTTTAACTTGACTTAATACAGCTTTAGATAGTTTACCTTCTTTTATGTTTTTTGAATATTCTTTCATAAAATTATAAACTCCTTTACCATCTTTAAAGTTTATATTTTCATATCCAAAAATTTTTAAAAAGTCAACAATAGCGTCTTGCAATTTAGTAAATACATTTTCATTAAATTTAATGCTGCCGTCTTCAATCATGTCAGAAAAATTGGTTAAATACTCTTGATCATACATATTTTGATCAACTAACTCGCCTTTTGCATTATAACCATACTCTCTATTACGCATGCTATTTTCCAGCTGGGCTAGAGTATCTGCATCTAATGTATTTTTAAAATCTGTAACTAATTTATTTACATCCTTAATATCTGCAGCAGCAATAATACCATGCAACACTTCATGCCCGCCAACATTAATCTGACCTGTTTTAGCAGCTGCTTCTTTATTTATATATATTTTATTATCTTTTATATATCCACCAACTCTGTCTATGCTCTCAATATCAGCTTTAGATAATTTTATACCATCTTTTTTAAGATTTGCTTCAAATGATTTATTATCATCAGCAACAATAGTTTCTAATCCTATTTTTTTACCTTCTGTTTCTGCAAATCTTATTGTTTTCTTAACACTTCTTTCGCCTGCTGCTTTTTGAATTGCTTCAGCTTCTGCAATATTTGCTTTTGTTTCAGCTGTTTTAGGGCCTCTTTTAGTGTATTTACTAGTTATTTCTTTTATATCAGCATCAATATCTGCTAACATATTTTTTTCAGTTTTAGTACTTGCCCCAGCATATTGTAATCTTTGCTTTTCTAAACCTACTAATTTCATTCTATCACCAGCATCAGTAACCCCCGCTTTTTGAAATTTAGCTAACATACTAACATTAGTTTGTTTAGCGTCAACTACTGCTTTCAAATTTGCGTCATTAGTTACATCAATATCAGCGCCAGCTATTTCTTCAGCTTTTGCTGTTGAAAGGAAATCTAATATTTCTTTTTTCTTTCTTACTTCACCGTTTATTTTATAACTTTTTTGATTTACAATATCAGCTACATTAACTACACCTTTTAATTCTGCAACACCTTCAAATAATATATCAGATGCGTCCATTTCTTGTCCGGCTGCAATTCTACCTGCTACTTCACCAGTTGAACCTCCAATACCTTCAACAAGAGCGGCTCTTCTTGCTATTGCTGAACCGCTTGTGCCAAGGGTTTTTAAGCTTGTTGCCATGCCTCTTGATATACCTAATGTTATACCTTCAACCGCGCCAATAGCAATACCCCTACCAACTGATTTATTTTTTAAATCACGAAGTTTTTCGGGGTCTTCTAATATTTTTCTAATATTTTCTTTATTAAACTCTTGATCCCCTAATTGTTCTTTTAATAGCTCTGAAAGAGTTAAACTAGTTTCCATTGCGCCAACTAAACCAGCTACACCCCCGCCAATTGCACCTGTAACAGTACCTATAGGTGTTGCTGCACTACCAATTAAAGCACCTGTTCCTGCTCCAGCCGCTGCTGCTGTTCTAACCTCGCCTGATTCTAAAGATGTTGCCATTGTTGCTATAGAACTAGCTATAATTTGAGGCAATACTTGTCCTCTTGTTTTTGCATTTGCAATTAAAAAACCTAATATACCACCGCCTGCTTTTTCATATTCTTTTTGATATTGCAACATTTCATCTGACATGCCTTTAGATTGTATACGTTTGTCAGCCGCAATAAAAGCATCTAATTGCTCATCAGATACGCTAGCGCCTTGTTTATATATATCAAATGCTTCGTCAACACTCATACCTGCTGCTGCGCCTGATTCAACTGCTCTACCTATATCGCCAAAAAAGTCTAATACTACATCGCCAAAAAATGTACCTTGAAAAGGTTCTTCAAATGCGTACTTATCCTCTTGTGATTCCGAAGAAAAATCTGCCGGCTTGAATCCCGTATCGGGTGTCTGAATGTTTGCAGGCACCTCCGTTACACCCGCATTCGTGGTGCCTGGCTGAAAATTTGCATCTTCAGGCTGTTCTGTTCTTACAAGTACTGCATCAGGATATTTGTTAATAAAAGCATTCTGACCAGCTTTTGATACTCTAACTTCTCGTCCGTCAATAGAGTAAATAAATATTTCCATTAATTAAATTTTAAATATTGATATAAACCTTTTTTATCATAAAGTTCGTTAACTATATTGCCAATATCAATAGCGCTAACTTTTGTTCCCCCTTCTGAATCATTTGATAATGGTAAATCTGCTAAAAACTTCTGAGTTCCAGCCGCTCCACTATCTTTATACATTCCTTTTGTTCCAGGAGTATCTGTAGTTGTAAACCCCCCTCTATTTGCTTCTTTAAATTCAAAATATGAATTTACATTATCGCTACTAAATATATCATCTGTTCCGTTAATTCCTAATTCTTCAAAATATCTTACAAATTTATTCATGTTATTTCTAGAATTAGTATTTTTAAAGTTAGTTTGACTAAAACCGAAATTTTGTAATGCTAACATATCCTGCTCAGTTAATGGCTCTCCACCACCTTTAACCTCGGCTGCTTTTTTCATTATAGGTATTATGTCATTAACTTCATCCGCCGTTTTGAAGTTTTTAAACTGTCGTCCCTCAGTAACATCGTACCCATAAACTCCTTGATTTTTAGTATCTCTTATGGCTTTAATAATTTCAGCTGTAGTTTTAAAGTTATTATTAGCATCAAAGAAGCCATTGCTTTTCATGTTTTGTATAAATTTATTAGCAGATTTAGCTTTTGTAACGTTGCCACCAAATCCTAATGGACCTGTGTCTTGTGAGAAATAATCAAGAAGATCTGTTATTTCGTCTTCATCACCACCTGCAGCTTCTTGTTCTGCTTTCTCAAGTCTTAACTCGTTTAATCTATCTGTTGTGGCTTTGGCTTTCACTGTAGTTTCATCTACCCGTTTAGAGTTGAATTCTGGTGCTTTTTCAAAGTTATTATCAAATGTTTGTTTTACTAATACATCTTGAGAAAGCGCATCCATGCCTGCTATTTGTTCATCTGAACCACTATATGTTCCTTCTAAAATTTGTTTTTCTATATATTTTTTATCTTCATCACTTAAGCCTAAATCAGGATTATTTAATAATTCATCAAATCTTTCTTTCATTCCAGGTCTAAATTTATTACCTTTTGCTTTGCCTTCAGTAAAACTCGCCCATGCACCATCTGAAAACAGTGAGCCTTTTTGATCATTTTCAAGTCCTTCATAAAATTGACTTACATTAATTCTTATTCCATTTAATGCGTTTTCTTCATATGCTTTATTTGCTAATAGGGCTTCATCTATACTTTTATAGTCGCCTGATTCATATGTTTTTATTTGTACTGTTCTACCTGTACCATCTGGAATAGTATTATCAGAGCCCCTAAATACACCATTTGTACCTTCATGGCCTTTAGCATCTACAAAATTTTCTCTATCATCTTTACCAATTTTAAAAATTGTATTTATACTAAGATCATCTGGTTGTATATTATTTAATGCCCCTAATGTAACATCAACTCTATTATTATTAGGGTCAGAATAAAATAAAGCAGGAACATCGCCATTAAAATCTACATCAATAGCCCTACTTTTCCAAGCTTCAACTAAGCCTAATGTTTTACCTCCATCGGGTTGATAACGGCTAACATCTATTTTATCAATATCAATTTTATTTAATTCAGCACCTATATCAACCATAGATTGCAATTTGCCCATATATTTATCTTTAGTTGTTTGATAAGTATTTCTATCTATTTTACCATCTATATAAGCTAATTCATTAATATTAAAATCATCTGCTATTTGATTTGCTTGTCTTCTAACATTAGCTGTTAAATCACCTGCTTTTATAGCGCCCCCTAATTGTCTAACTTTTGAGGTATCTTGATAAGCTCTATCTAGTTTTGCTTCTTTTTCTTTTGCTTTTTGTTTTTTACCTGCAAAAGCTTTTTCAACTAATGCTTGACCACCAGCAAAGCTTTTCATAAATATCTCTGCGTAATCAGGCGGTTGTATTATTTTTGGATTATCGTATGCTCCCATATTATTATCTTATTGATCTAAAAAATTTTCTATCTCCTGTTCCACCACTAGCTTTATATTGTTTATATGTTCCCCCTAAACCTGTTGGAGTATTATTACTGCCGCTCCCGGCGCTGCTAAAAGCATCCGAGCCGGCTAAACCTATTAAACTTCCTCCTAAAGCACCAAATGCCGCTGTTTGTTGTGCCGCGGCTGATTGAGCATTAACTTCTGCTTGTGTAGCTAAACCAGCTAATCTGTTTAGCTTTTGTGTTTCTCTTTGTTCTCTTGTTTGGAACATAAATTGTCTTCCAGCAACATCTGCTTGCTGTAATCTTTGTGCTTCAGCCATCCTCATTTGTTGAGCTCTTTGTTCACCTTGTGCTCTTAGCCTTGAATTAGCTGCCTCTTGTTGCTCAATAGTTGCTGCTACACCTTGTTTACTTCTTAATGCCGCTTGTGCTAAAGCTGTTGCACCTGCAGAACCAGCTCCTGTTGCTCTTAATGTATCTAATGTATTAGCTAAAGATATATCAGCTTCATCAGCTTGCATTTCTGCTGCTCCTGTTGCAACTTGCAAATTAGAAAATGGATTGTTAATCATGTTAGATAAATCCTGCACTCCGGCAAAGGGATTTGTAATTGTTTGCCTTTTTCTTTCTTCTGCAGCTAATCTATTTTGCGCTTTAGTAGCTGCGTCTCTAGCATCTCTTTTTCTTTTGCCTGCACTAATTGCGCCAATTCCTTGCGCTGCGATTCCAACTCCTGCTGCTATAGCTGTAAATGCTGCCATAATTTATAAGTTTTTTAATAGTTCATGAGATGGTTTTTTATCAACTGACCACCCTAATTTTTTATGTGTATTTATCAAATTTTTGTTTCTACCTATTGAAAATATATATTTCACTCCCTGGTCTTTCAAAACACGCTCTACGGCTTGAATTAACAGCTCTATAGCGTCTTTTCTGTCACTTTCTCTATATTCTGGATTAGATATAACCCATTCAAATAAAGCTGCTTTAGAATTAGTCATATAAACAAATCCTGCGACTATGCTTATATCATTTTTTTCTACAATAAAACCAGTATCTGGTAAAAAATCATGCGGTGGTGCTTCCCATCCGGGCCACCAGTCCCACCACTTAACTAGTGTTTCATAATCTGACTCCTTGAGTCTGCGTATATTAAATTTCATTTAACTTGATTTTGTAATAGTATGCGATACATTAAATAATTCTATTTCTAAGTCAGAACCATTTGTCATTTCAACTGTATTAAAAAATCCCGTTATACCTGATATTTGAACGCCTATAACTTGACCTTCACCTGTACCTGGATTTTTATTCATTAACTGCGCATAATATTTGTTTTCTTTTTTAATAAATTTAGGCAATATATCACCCGCTAAACTAGCTCCCGCAACGTCTGTATTATCGTTATTTCCGTATATTCTAAACGCTTGCATGCTTAGATCAGTTGTAGCTGACTTCATTTTCCAATTAGCATCACCTTCATAATTTATAGCTAAAAAGTTTTTAACTAAAGACGGGTTGTCATTTGCTAAAAATGTAATTGTTGAGCTATATGGCACGCCGTAAAAATTATTATAAGCGGTATTACTATAGTGTTTCCACACATCATTATTGTTTAATGTGTAATAATCTTTATTCATACTAAAGCCAAAATTTGGTTTATAAGAATAAAAACTAGGCCATCCTTTTGACATTTCGTCAAATGTTAGTGTATTATATCCACCTGCTAAATTATTACCCTGCAAAGATATAGAGTATTGATCACAGCTATCATCATAAGATCCTACAATTTTATCAGCTATTTTTAAATTATCTTTAAAATAATCGCGCATGCCTGCTTGCGATATTTCTGTAATACCATCTCTTGATAATCTTAATATTGCTCCTCTATTTTTATCTGCAAAATACTTTCTATTACCTTTAAATGCAAAACTTTCAGGATTTTTACTTATTCCATATTTACCTAAATAAGGTACTATTTGCCCTATAACTTGAGCTCCCGATGCTGTTAAGTTACCTCCCTCAGCTGTAAAAATTGCATCTTTATCTATAAGAGCATAGCTTACTTTATCTTCTTGAAATATATTTAAATTAGTATCTTCAGCATGCAGTTTTTGTATACTTCCGTTTTGAGGGTCAATAGCTCTTGTTATTTTTTCCGCGGCATTAAACACATTTGTTCTATTTACATCTGTTCGTGAATTATATATACCAGAAAAAATTAAAGCGTTTTCCCTTCTATTTTCAGCATAATTTTCATCAACTAAATGTGCTTTTGGCCCATTACTAACAAAAGGTTCATTAAATCCTCCTTTTATTCTTGATTCTTCAACAAATAATTCATTTTTGTCTTCAAATCTAAGTATAAAGGTGTTAAAAAAATCTACTTTTAAAGAATAATCTGCCATATTTTATTATTACGTATTTTATTCACTACATAATGTTGGTTGATCTACAACACCACTTGAATTAATTCTTATATTATATCCAGCAACACCAGCGCCAACAGGGTCTACACTTGCAACATAATATGCGTTTTGTCCATTAAATAATGTTGTACCTGTGTTATTGGTATATACTTTGTCACCATTGCTAGGCAAATCCCCTAGTCCATCGTGATAAACAGGTTGATTTGCTGCATCACCACACGCTCCTGATTGAGATGTATTACCAGGTGATTTATAAAACCTACTTACAGTAGATGATGTTACAGTAATACTCAAAGTTGCGTCAGCTGTTCCCCCTCCTAAATCTGTAACTCTGATAACTAATGAGTATGTGTCTCCAGATGTCCAATTGTCTTCAGTTGCTGATATTACCCCATTACTGCTATTAATTCCAAAATCACCTTGCCCATTACCACTTACTATAGAAAATGATAATCCATTTTGTACCGCGCTTGCTTTGCCGCAACCATTATTACCAGTAAACGTGGTTACTGTATTACCCGTTGTCGTATTATCAGGAACATTTACACTTTTGGTACTTGGTATAATTGTTGGCGCAATATTTGTTAATGTTATAGTTTTAAATTGTGTAAGGGAAGTTCCACTTGTGTCTGTTATTTTAAATTCAAAAGTAAATGTGTCTTCAGGTCTATTTCTAAATTCATGACCTAAATGATTAGCTACTAATGCTGTTTTTAATACATCTCCCACTAATTGAAATTCTGATGTTCGGTCATTGTTTCCACCGTCTTCTACAGATTCTAGTGTATATGTTTCACCTGAAGGTGAATTACCTAAAGTATCTGTATAGCCTAATGTTGCTATATTAGTATTTGCTGCAATATTTTCAGCAAATGTGTTTGCGGTTAATGATATATTATTAGGGGTAGAACCAAGCGACGCTTGTATATTTTCATTTAAGTCGCTTATTAACCCAGCTGTAGATGTTTCAAAATATATATCTAAAGCAGAAATAAAAGGATCAGTTTCTAAAACACATAAAGCTGTGCCAGGAGCGGATCCACTTCCAAAGCCATCTGGTAATTCCGCAACTATAGGGTTTCTATCCTTGTTAACAACAGAGTTATTTTGGCCAATATGATTTGAACTACCAAACTGATCAGCTTCACCTATTGCAATTATTTCAACAAAATCAGTTGTGTTTTGTTGTTTATGACCATTACCTAATAATCCATCGGCAATGCCAGTGGCATCAACATTTAATATTTTAGGTAATAATTTTGTTTTAGAACTTGCAATAGTATTATCTAAACTATTATCTAATATATCTCTAGGAACTTTATTAACATTATCTCCAAATAAAGTAATCCACGAGCTTTTGTCACTTGTTGGAAAGTTATCTATTAATGATGGAACATAAACATTGTCATATTCTTGCTGCGCTTGTTTAACAACAACTTTATATGAATACCAACCATAAGGATTAGTAGCTGAGTCATATACATCAGTAATAATGGAACCAAAATCTATATTTAAAGCAGTGCCATTCCATCTATTAGCATTACTATAGGTTCCGTTATCAAAAGGTGTTACAGCAGTCCCCGCTTTAGGTGTTACAAAAGTTGTATTTGTAGTAGGTAAAAATACCGTGGACTGTCTTCCATATTTATCAGATAATACTAATCCTACAGAATACTCTCTATTTTGTTTAACAGAATGCAATAAATATTGTGTATTATACCTAGTTTGATCCCTATTAGTTACACTAATTTCATCTTTATTATTTACAAGATTTGTTATAGGCCTATTTATTTTAAAATTACCATATATAATTCTATTACCCGAAACCTCTTGAGTTTTTGCTTTTAAAGGCACTATATCTGCAACTCTTGTTATATCTTGTTCTGGCAATGTTTTAATAGGTTTTGATGAGTCATATATATACTCTATGCCATATCTTAATTTACCCTTTGTATCTGTTCCAGGATCAACCCTATGTTTTATTATTGCATTTAAAGACGTTTGCCCTGTAGGTATTTTTATAGTTTCAACAACTTTAATAGCAGGGCTGTCGGACTCTGCGTAAACTATTTCAACTCTTTTTATACTTAATGGATTTGTATAGTTAGATATATTTTTAAAAAAGTATAGTTTTTCACCATGGAGTATTGCATGCTCAGCCGGTATTTCTTCATTAAATTTTATGGTTGAATCTAAAGCTAAGTCACTATTTTCAGTTATAGAATGAACAGTGTATTTATCAGCTCTTTCAGTAAGCATTGTTGTTGTATTATCAATTACGCCTGATGCGCTGCCTGATGGTACAGATATAGAATTTATAGTTTGATTTGACTGCGCAACACCAACTAAATGTGCATCTACAGCAACAGTACCTGTATTACCCGCGTTTGCTGAAGCAACATTATTTTTTGATTGATCAGTTGGTAAATCTATAAATAAACGAACTCTATTTACCATGTTCTGCATCATATCAACCACTGTTGTTTTTTGAATTTGTGTAGACTCTGTGGCGTTAATAACCCCAGCTTCTCCATCTTTAAAACTACCATTATTTATATTTTTACCTTTTCCAGGTAAAAAACACGTTTGTGTAAAAGGAGATATTAAAGAAACTTCGTTATTAGCGTATACATATCTATATCCAAATTTAACAAATTTATCTCTTATATGTAAGCTAGGAACTGCACTGGTAGAAACTTTTGTCATTCTTACTTTTGGCGCAGCATACGGCGCAACTTGAGCAACGCTGATTCTATCTTCAAAAAAATCATCGTCCGGATATGACGTTGTTTCTATGTTTATCCTTCTAGGTTGATTATAATTATCAGTCCAAAACAATAGGTTACTTAATTGATTAGCGTGGTGTATATGATGATTTTTAGAAAAATTTAATTTTTTATTATCAATAATTATGGTAGGGGTAGTATTTTCTATAGTATTTATTTTGTATATTCTACAAGTATGAGAAAAAGTTAAAGCAACTCCATTTAATGTTGTTTGTGCAGATTGTGCTTTATTTAATACTATTGTTGAAATATTGTTTGTTGTAGATATTGATTGTACAAATGTATTGGCTGTAACGCCAGTTCCAGTTACCTGCATACCAATCTGTATATCATAATTTGATGCATTAGCTATACTAACTAATCTATGCCCTGTTGTAGCGTCGTTATGGGTTACGTCATTAGTTCCAACAACAACGTTTATAGCGGCTTTATGATTTAAAACATTATCACTAGTTGGGCCAGCAAATGAAGTTACAAACCAAAACACATCCCCTGTTTGTGAATTTGCATAATACCCTATGGTGTCCCATAGTGAAAATATTTCATCTTGTAAATTTACAATTGTACTTACTGGTAAACCAAGAGAAGTAGTATACTGTATAGTGTTACCTTTAATATTTTGAACTGCACCAACATTGCTGCTATCTGATTTTGCAATTTTAATGTTTTGACCGTCTCTATATTGTCCCTTAGGTAATATTCTATCGTCAAGGTCTTTATTCATTTTACCCTGAAGAAAACTACTTTTTATTTCTGGCATTTATTAATTTTTAATTCGTTTAGATTTGCCTCTCATAACCTGCTCTAGTTCACTTATTTTATAACTAGATAATCTTATTTTAGCATTTCTCATAGCTGCTCTTCTTTCTTTTCTAAATCTATTTATAATATATTCAGGAAAGTTTGCTCTTCCGCTTGCTAAAGCATGGGTTATATATTTATATATTGCATCTTCTGCATACTTATGAACTTTCATTTCGTCATCAGTACCAAGCCCGTCAGATATATATTTTATGGTAATAACTTTACCTGATAACTCACTGCTAAATGTAAATTTACCATTTAATTCGTCAACAATAAATACTCCATTTTTTTGTGACAACTCCGGGTCTAAACCAAATCTTTCTCCATAGTTAAACATTCTTTCAGCTGATCTATCTGCACTATAATTAAGATTTTCATCTTGTAAATCTCCTGACAAATTAGTATGATCAAATGAATTAAATCTATCTTGTGTTACTGGAAACCCTGTTAATAAGCTGTCATCGTTATCAAATAAATAATTATAATCATCATCTTGTAAAATAGATTGAGATGGATTAGACGAATATCTTGAAGGATATATTATATGTTCAATACCTGCCGCATCTACACTAGACAATCTAACATAGTGGACATAGTCTTGAGGCATTGGTACACTTAATGATGGACTTACTTCAATTTCTTGTATTTTTTCAACTCTAGCTATATCATAAGCAAACTCTTGTATCCCTCTTTTAGCATGGAATAACACTTCCGTTCTTTTGCATGTGGGTATCAATTTACCGTCCCCTACATAAACCATCATATAATTATTTATTATATTAATTAATGATATATATCTATAATCTCCGTGTTTTCTATTTATTAATTCTATTATTAAAATATCTCCAGCCGTTCTTCCTGCGGTAAAAATAACTTTGCCAGCATT
>Ga0098043_1000534_pt1 | contig 13446 bp, 15 predicted proteins | sample 9B_taG_FD_92581 | JGI IMG/M metagenome (GOLD analysis project Ga0098043, IMG submission 92581) | Marine viral communities from the Subarctic Pacific Ocean - 9B_ETSP_OMZ_AT15188_CsCl metaG | ecosystem: Environmental > Aquatic > Marine > Oceanic | place: Subarctic Pacific Ocean | collected 2015-01-10 | reverse complement strand
TGTGTTAGCATCAAGTGATGTAAAACCAGCAGATGTAATTGACATCTGTGTAGTCTCAGCACCTGTGCCAGTTGTTGTGGCTATTGATGAGTAACCACCCTCAGAACGTAATGTTCCTTTAAATGTTGTGTTCGCCATTATTAACTCCCTGTCTGGCTAAGTCAGCATACGCTGTCAGGTTAAAAAAAAATAGGGGAGAATTTCTTCTCCCCCATAAAGTTGGTTACGCACCGGGTGATGCGTAGTAAGCTAGAGGATCAGAATATCCAAATGAATATCTTTCTCTACCTTTGTATCTCACATTACCTGTGTCGAAGTCACCTTCCATGCCAGTCTTCATTGCAACTCTTACGAAGTGCTTGAAGCCATTTGGAATGTCGGTTTTTAAGAACCAAGCATCTGTGTCAGTCAAGTAGTGATTGATCATATAACCTTGCGGTATAGCTGACATTGTTTGAAATGCATTCAAATCATTGTCTGCTGTTCCTGATCTTTTCTCTGAATTAAGAAGTCTTTCAGCAACGAACTGTAGATCTTGAGGAACTAACAGTCCTTGTGGTCTTGCTGCAATTTTAAGACCTCTTTCATCTGTCCACTTACCGATTGCAATAATTGCCGCTTCTAATGAAGTTTCATTAAGGTCAGCTGCTACAGATGGTCTATTTCCATTTGTTCCACCACTTACTAGTGGGTGATCAGTTGCAAATAAACTTTTTCCGTCACCGCCTGTTTGACCAGTAAAACCTTCATTAAACAGTGCTGCACCCTTCACCTCTTTGGTGTGTTGGAATGCACGAGCAAGGGCTTTTGTGTAACGAGCAGATAAGCTGTCATAAAGATTATCTTCAACAGCTTCCTGTGTTAACGAGAACCCAAGTGCAATCACTTCATGCACATAACGAGCTGTAAAAGCTTCTTGTGCATCGTCAAAAGTAATTGCTGCACCTTCGTCTTTAGTTGGTGCGGCTCCGAAACCTGAAAGTTTCACTTCTTCTTCAAAAGATCTATCGGAATTTTCTATCTCATAAGAGGATCTCCACTCTTCTGGATAACGAGAGTACTCCATGCCGAACAATGCGTTCAAGCCCGGTAGTAGCTCCTTCATGAGTTGTGCTCTAGATATCGCCATCTCTACTTCTCCCTATGTTATCGGATCAGTTAAGAAAGCATTTTCAGCAGGGCTTAACATCACAACACAATCTGTGAATGAATCACCTACGCTTGAACCGGCTCTCTCAATGAAGTCTACGATTTTAAACAGTTCTCCACCAACAGATGCTGTTGAAGCATCAAGCTGAAGTCCTGAGTTTCCAGTTGTAGTATTACCAGCAGATGTTTGTACTAAATCTGCGGTCATACCAAGGCTAGTTTGTGCTACTGCACCATCTGCTTGCACTTCGTAAAGTGTGTGCGGATGCACAGCAACGACAGCTTTAATATCAGAAGCAGTAATACTGCCCGGATAATATTGGCTGAAAGTTGGTTGTGAAGTATTTGGATCTGTATAGGATACTCCTAAGAATACACCTATTGGATTTACTTCACCTGCTGCAGTTTCTCTGACAAGAAATCCGTCATCTGAGGAACTTGCAACGTTAGCAAAACCTACAACGTCACCATTGAAGATAGCCGTACTGTAACCTGATTTAATTAGATATTGTCTAGTAGAACCAACAAACGGCATACCTCCTAGGATTCCGATAGGCTTAAGTCCACGAGGGCTTGATGTTGTTGCCATCAATCATTCTCCATAAAAGGTTAAAATTAAGAGGATCTTATGACCCTCCAAAAGAAACCCTGCTCTTCCTATCAGGATTATTGATAGGCATCCTAGGGTTGGATTCCCTCATTAACGACTGATCAACAGATTTTAACGCTTCTCTTGATTGAGAAGAATAGTAATCATTCCGTTGTTCAGCCCTACCTGTGGGCATCCTACAAAGAAGCAATCCACCAACTTCAACTTTTCCTTCGAACCTTGGACTAGGATCTAAGATAAGATGTTCCATTTCTGGTGCTTCGTTAATTGGAACGGCTTCCCATCCCTCACGAAGTTTTTTACTATAATTCATTGGATCATCATTACCCCTTGTTGATATGCGAACCCATTTAAAAGTCCACCCATCTTTGGGTATTGGGTCGGGTAATACGTTTGGTGGTGTCCAATCTTCAGTGCGTAAGTCCTGTTCACGCTTCTCAATATCACGAGGACTACGATTTTGCGTTTTTGATACCATTAGAATATCTCCTAATTATTCAGTGCGACAAATTGCTTGGCATATTCCTCTAGAGGAACGCCTAGCCTTTTGGCGACAGCCACTTGGCTGGGTGAAAGTTTGACCTTGCGTGACTTTTTAGGCGATTGATTACCTGCTGGGGTTACCAATGGCTTTGTCACGGTTGTAGACTTCTGCTCGGTCATTTGTTCAGAAGCAAACTTGTGAGGAAACTCTTGTTGAATACGAGCATCCAATTGTTCGTAATATTCATCCGTGTCTCCTTGCATTCCGCTCTTTATCAATTCATCATGAATTGTATAAGCTGCATTTGTCATTACCATATCCTTGTTAAACCAAGAATTTTTACCAGCCCATTGAACTGCTTTGTTGTTCGGGGGCGGTGGTACTGACTGGGCATAATCATTTTGTAGTTTTGACTGGTCAGAATACTGTTTTAACTGATTTAAATCTGTTCTTCGTGTACTAGCCTCAATCATTTTCTGCTGTGCGGCTATAATTTTATCAGCATCACCCTCTTCATAAGCTCTTCTATAGGCTTCTTTAGATGCTTCAATCTCACTGTTAATGTGACCTTCCATCTCTTTTGTGCCTATTTCGCTAAAGTTTTTAGCTTGTTCACGAAGCTTTTTATTCTCTTCAACGGCTTTTTGGGCTACACTATAATATTCGTCCCTTTGACGTTCTGCTTCTCTTCTTTCGAATGTCAAATCGTCAATTCTTTTTTGAAACTTTGTCGGCTTTGGTTTTTCTTGCTTTTCTTCTTCGACAGGCTCTTCAGTTTCTACTGGCTCAGGCTCATGCGAAGATGGAGTTGCATCTTTTGATTCTTCCTTAACGGCATCGTCTGATGTCTTTACATCCTCAAGGTCAACCTCTACGTTTTCCTCTTCCTCTTTTTCAACTGTTTCTTTTTCGTCTATCATGCGTGTGCCCTCGCTATTTTAGTTGGATCATTAACAACGCCAATTATTGCATCATCGTTAACTATTCTCATCTCAATGCCATCAAACTCAAATCTATGTCCTGAGTATTTTGATATCATCACCCAGTCGCCATCTTTACACCAAGCTCCTGAAGCAAATTTTGGATCACTGAGAGGGTAAGCATCTGAGCCTACCTTAACAACTTTGCCTATAATTGATGCAACGTCTTCCCTGTTTTTAGTATCAGTAGGGAGTAGAACGCCGCCTTTTGTTTTTTCATCAACTTTGGGCATCACAATTAATATGCGATATCCTGTTGGTTGAGGGTGATCTTTCGGGATCACTACCTCAGCGGTAGAGTAAACCGTAGTCATTTATTTCTCCTTGGTTGTGGTGGCTAACCGCAGACGATTAATCTTCCTCTTCGTCTGTATTACTAGCGAGAGTAAGCAACTCACGCTCTGCGATGGCAAGACCTTCTATCTGTCCAACCATACGTTGATATTGTTCAAAATTTGTAGCAGATCCAAGTGCAACTTGATCTGTAAGCTCGTTCATAAGAGTTCGAAGTTTTTTTCTTAACTCTTCTGCAAAAGCATGTTCTGGTGTCATTTATTAACTTTCATTATTTCTACAGCAAGCTTGTCTTCAGCCAATTCTTTTTGTTGTCTCAGTCTCTCTCTTTCCAGATCATTTCTCATTTGTGTCTTCTGTAGATCTGTCTGAGCTTCCAATTGAGCTTCCTGTGCTTCCTGTTGCAATTCAGCCTGCTTAAGTTGTAGTTCAGCTTGTTGTTGTTGCACAACTGGATCTTGAGCTGCAGCCATCTGCTGTTCAAGAACGGCTTGTTGTTGTGCCTTGCCTGTAATCTGTGCTGCAGCTTGAGCCGCCTGTGTAGCAATGCGTTGCTCCTCCTCTTCTGGTAAACCCTTGCCGTCTTTAATATCCAGAGGTGGTAGCTGTGTTCCCATTAACTGTTCTGCTTCATTTCTATACTTATGAGCCATATGCTCACTGATATGGGCGGATATTAACGGTTGAATCATCTTGGCGTTTGGATTCTGCATTAACTGTGGATTTTGCATCAAGCTCATATGTGCAGATATATGCGAGTCATGATCCTGATATGAATACGCCTTGACTGGTGCTCCACTCATCATCCTTGCGTTCTCAGATATTGGATCATATGCAGGAACGTCACCCTTATCAGGTAAAATCTTTTCTATGTCCTGTATCCCAGCAGTTTCTAAAAACCTTTTGTGCATTTCACGCATGTCATACATCTGCGGTGCTTGACCTGCTACCTGCATAGCTGCCTGCTGTTGCATCATCCTTTGTGCAAACGATGTAGCATTTGGATCTGAAACAGGTATAATATCAACCTTTTTATCAAAGTCTTGACTTATGTTTCCGTCTGTCTCATACGGGTACTCTGTCACACCAGTTGATATCACATCTGACAGCAACGAAAGCTCTCGGCGAAGAGAGCTGTGTAAGCGAGCATGTATGGCACTCATGACCTTCATGCTTCTTTCTATCAACGCAAGAGTTGTTCCTACTGGAGCTTCTTGGTTGCCTTCGCCGATCTGCAAGTCAGCAATTGATGCGAAACGCCTTCCTTCTTGTACGAGAACGCCCAATAAATTAGCCAAAGTCTGTGATGGCTCTTTAAATGGCAACGGCATTATGTTGTCTCTAATAGCTCCACTTGGTAAATCGAGATCTCTAAATTCACCCGGTGCTATTGGAGTATCATCACCTTTAATCCTTAACCCTCTCGCTTTAAATCCAGCAGGAAGATTAGCTAAAGTGCCAGCATCAATCAACTGCCTTAGAATAGAAGTTGAACTTTTAGCAATTGATCCAATCAAATGAATCAATCCAAATCCATAATATCCTAAACCCGGTTGAAACTTATAGTGAACAAAAAACTGGGTTGGTGTTTTTAATTCATCATTCTGGTAATTACGCCGTATTGAAAGGACGGTATTGCTGTCCCTGTCGATTGTGACGACATAGGGGAGTGCAACTCCTGTTTCGTTTCCCTCTTGATCCTTGTCTTCAAATCCTTTGAGTTCAAGTTCTGCATGAATTTCAAGTATTGTTCTGAGGTCATTTTCGTTGACTTCAGTAACACCAGTAAGCTCGTCATATTTTGTTTGGACATCCCCCGAATCCCCCGATGATGTTTCAGAAAGCTCCACATCTCTGTAAAAGCCATTAATCTGTAGTTTGCGTACAAAATTATCTGTCTTTTGCATTACATGTGTATAACGAGGCGAACTTGCAAGATCTGTTGTAGAATATGATACAACAAAATCTTCCGCAGGAACGAACACACTAGCTGGTCTTTTTAGATAAGGATCAAAATAAACTTTTCTAAATGCAGATCCTGCTAATGCCAACTGAAACAAAAGCTGTTCTGTTTCTGTTCTATACTCAGGCATTGCAACAGTAAGAAGATAGTTCATGTAATCTTCTACACGCCTCGCCTGACTTGACTTTTCTTCAGTGTGCTCACCAACAACCTTGGTCTTGACTGGTCCTGATGCTGGAAATATCTCCATAATTGATTGAGAAACAAATCTAACCACGGCTTCTGACAGTATTGGATGATTTACTCCAGATGCTCCGTCAAACGGCTGTGTTCTTATTTCGTTTCGTATTCCAAGTAACTCAAGTCCGTCTGTATAGGTGTCTTCCCACTCTTGTCTTGACGTTCTATCGTCTTCATAAGCACCCACAAGCTCAGACGCAAGGTCATCTAGATCATCGTCTTCCATCATGTCAGCAAGGTTTTCTGATAACGCTTGGCTCTCGTCCTCAGAAAAATCAAACTCCACGCCACCATCTTCTGTCTCTATCATCACAGCTTCAGGATTAAGAACGCCTATTTTAACTTCTGACTGGTCAGTCTCTGGTTGATCCTGTTCCGACAGGATTTGTTGACTTAAAGCCTTTTCTATTTGATTTGGTACTGCCATTTGCTCTCTTTGAAAATTCTGTTAAATCTTTTGGTTTAATTATTGTGGACTTGTAAGGTCTGAACGGAACGTATTTTATAGTGCCTTCTAACATCTTAATAATACTCTTTCGTATTTCGTTCATACCAAGGTGCTTCCGTCTCCTCATAGTCTGATGGCAACCTTATAAATCCGCCCTGTCTAAATCTCATTAATGCTAATGTCGTGCAGTCAACTAAATCATCATGTTGCCCATTTGGGAACGATGCACATTGTTCAACTACTTCTTCCGCCCACCTTTCGGGAGGATACCATACAATGCCCGAAGCAAAGATATCGGAAACTGAATTAACCCTTGAAAGCTTATCCTGACCCCTAGAAGGAGTGTAGTCAGTGACTGGAATGCCAGATGAACGCAACTCTTGTATAAGTGGTAAACCCGCTGCTTTAGCCTCGATAAGAAAGCTATCGGGTTCATAGTTCCTATATAACTCCAAGGTTTTCTGTTTAAGCTCTGGAAACTCCAGCTTGCCATTGTAACTATCGAGTAAAATAATATTAGGTACTTCTTCACCACCCTGACCAGCATTTGTAAATACTCCCCATGTTGTTATAGCAGAATAATCAGATCTTGCGTTTTTAGTATGTGCAGTATCTACTGTCTGTATAATAAAATCACAAATAGGTGGCTCTAGCTTTGTCCACTCTTTCCAGTACTCTCTTTTAATAAGAGCACCTTCTTCTGCCGTTGGTGTCTGCTGATACTGTGCCAGCCACTTACCAACAGGTAGTTCTGCCTTTAGTGCTTCCAATTCTTCCTTGGGCCAAAATTCGGGCCAAAGCGGTTTACCGTTTTCGTACATTGCAGGAAGTTCAATAACTTCCCACTGGTCTGAACCTCTTTTGCTTCTAGAGGATTGAACTAACCTTGCGGTTAAATCCATTTCAGACCATCTTGTCATAACAACAATGATTGCACCTTTCGGTTGCAAACGTTGTCTAGGACCTGATGAGTACCAGTCAAAGATGCCGTCATAATATTCTGGTGTTGGATTGATACCCGCAGTCTCAGAATGAGGGTCATCAATAATCAGCAAATCAGCACCACGACCTGTCATCGCAGCTCCTACGCCACAGGCAAAATATTCGCCTCCGCCGTTTGTGTCCCAACGTCCTGCGGCTTTTGAATCGGCTCGCAATGAGACTGTTGGAAATACGTCTTTGTAAGGTTCAGAATCAATTAAGTTTCTTACCTTACGACCAAATCTCTGTGAAAATTCAGTTGTGTGTGTTGCGGCTATCACCTTACGAGAAGGGTTTTGACCTAATAACCATGCAGGCAATAGCCACGATGTCAATTCACTTTTCCCATGTCTGGGTGCAATATTGATTATAATTCGTTTTAACTTTCCCTCAGCAACAGCTTGAAACTTCTCAGCCATTATCCTGTGATGTGGACCTTCTATGAAAGGGGGCCAAACCTGTTTTACAAAAGACAGGAAGTCTGTTTTTGCACTGTCGATATTTTTAGAAGTTTGCCATCGAGACAGGGCAGTTGATATAGCCGCTCTGTGTTCGTCAGGCAACTTATCTAAATTAGATAGTATTTCCTGTATTGAAGTCATTTTTTAGGGTTAAGAACGAAGAAACATAAGGAAAATTCCTTTATACTTACATATTACCCTGTTTAGTGGCTCTATGTTTATATTTATTGCTATTTTTTTGTTTCAAGTGAATTTATTAGCCGTTGAAGGTAAAATTGTGCTTTCTTTAAGTCTTCTACGGCGTTATGTTTAAAGGGAAATCTCCATATATACTTGAATATTACCTGCCAACAATACATCTGGTGTCCGTCAAGAACGGTTTTAAATTCTCTGTTCTGACTGGTCATAGCTTCCATAGCATCAATACATTCTATTTTAGATGAAGCATAATGCGGTGGGTGATTAACCATATCATTCGAAGAGCCAGTCGTACTTTGACTTGCCAGAGTCCAATTGAACGGTTTTAGCTTTATAAGACTTTGCGTGTCTTTTATTTTGAACCTTCTGTCTAAAGATTTGTCCTTTGATTTCAACTCTTTTTGCTCTGTCATTGTCCTCTCTTTGCCGTTGTTCTTCTTTTTGTCTCTCTTCAGGGGTTGCATCTTTCCTATGACCCCAGCAAGTCCATGTTCTACCGCCGTCATCAGAAAATACAGCCCATTTCTTAGACCCACAGTCCTTACACTTCTTGTTTTTTAATATATTTGGCGAGATGTAATCGTACTGCCTTCCTAATGACTTCCGCCATCGTGACATGTCTACCAGTCTCCTTTGTTTGTTTCACTGACAATGCATACACAATGTCTAAATCTGTTTGTGGAATGAGTAAATTGTAAGATCTTGTAGGTTCACCTATTGTTTTTGGTCTGGGCATCAGTGTAATTTCTCCACTTCTCTCATTCTCAGAGCCGCTTCACACCCCATAAGAAAAACCATGTAGGGTATTGCATGTAAATCAGCTTCTACCTTTTCAATTTCCTTCATAGCGTTGTTATACCACTTAGACATATGCTCATCGTCCCAGACAAACTCGCCTTTATCATTGATGTAACAACCTTTTGTATTCATGCTAGTCCTCAAAAAGGAAAACTACGATGCCATTGAGGAGAACGGGGGATTCATCGTAGCTTTCCATCGTTAACCACCTTGTGAGTGTGCCTAATTTGTGCATTTTTTAAGTGTTTAAGTCAACTGGTTTGTGAAATTTTTTGCAATATTTTTTCTGGGCTAGGGAAGTTACAACAAATTCAATGTTTTAGGGGGTCAGTAGACTCAGAAGGGGCACTAGACTGTGGATTTTTGGGAATTGTGGGGCTGTAATACTGTACATAGTACGACAGACTGCAACACGCAAAAGGGGGGATGCCAGTTACAATAGCACTTTTGTCTGTCAGAATAAGTCCCCCCCACTTTTTTTAGTACGGCAAACAAACATTGCAACTTAAAATTTAAGATTAAATTTAATTTTATCCCCTACATTAGGAGATTTAATTCTCTGATTTTTTATTGTTAAACAATGCAGTAACTCTGGGATCATTTATAGCTGATGCGATACTTTCCATTAACTCTTCTTCTGAACTTTCAATAGTTAACTTCTGACTAGTCTCCACCTTGTCAGCATCGAAGAAGTTAACACCTGACATTTTTCCCAGTAGTTCCCATGATCTAACTCTGGAGGCATCACTGCCCAATTGAGTTTCCCTAAGAAGTCCTTCACAAATTTTTTCTCTGAGGCTCTGAGCTGACAAGTTATGTTTTACCAGTAATCTCTCGTTTTCCTCTTTAATAGCTTGGGCAATCTTAGGGCTAATATCTGGATCTGTTAAACGGCAAGCCTCAACGTAAATACTGCTCTCCTTCATGTTATCGCAGTCATAGGCTATTTTGTAAGATCTACTAGCCACACCTTTAGCCTCTGGGCAGTCTGGTTGCCCTAGACAATAGGCAGTAACAAATGCCCTTTGCTTGGTGGTCAATGCGTCTTTTTCCTTGGTCATATCAGCTCCTGACTGGTCTAGATTTAAACATGCCTTTAATCGCTTTTTAAAGCCTCCCAGAGGGGTAAAACTTATTTTGGCTATGTTATATCATAAAAATCAATGTTCTTGGTTCGTTCTCATTATTGTATCAGATGACTGGTCAACATTTCCTATTTATTTTTTTTCACTTTTACACAAGAAAATACACTGGTTATGCGTTCTATATATAAGAGGATTTTTTTTCCAATAAACCAAGCCTCTGAGTTGATAGTAAATAGAAGGGAGATTTTATGGACTATTTCACATGGAACGATATCAAGCCACCTAAGATGAGCAGAAGGGAATTTAAATTACTGATGCATTACATCGATAACTATTTCCTAGATGATCACAAGGACAAGATCGCCAAAAGGTTTCTTAATGATAAGCAACAATGGTATTTGTCTAACTCTAGTCTTGCCAGTGATAAGATATGTGAGGTTTTAAGTAATTGACCAGTCAAGAAATTATTTACTTGATCACTTTTTAAAAATTTGATAGAAAAGGGGAGGTGTTTCACTTTTTTACAAAGTGTTGCAAAAATGTCACAGACAAAAAAAGTCTGCTTATCAAGTTCGATAAGGTTCGTAACGGCATACTGGATGAAAAGCCCCAGTTCTGGATGTAACTCTGTTCAAGTCAGCCTTCCAGTCAGCTCCCCCAAGTTGTGCAACAGTCCAAACCCATGCACAACCTAGAGAGATTATGTCAGACTGAGGCATCTACTCTGTGATGGGAAATTTAAATTTAACAATAGTGATCAGAGGTGGGGAGCTACTGTCAGATAGTGTGTGCTATCTCTGATGAGTTCAAAAGAACGAAACAGTTAATCAATAATCAAAGGAGACTTTATGAGTTCTTTAAATAATCTTAATACAATCGCTAATTCAATTGGATACACTGTCAAGAAGAGGTCTGGATACTACATGGTAGTCAGACCAGACTGTCGCACTGGCAGACAATGTGAAACTCTCCAAGGTGTTGCAGAGTGTTTAGCCAGTATGATCAAAGACCTTCACGACAAATTTGTGGAAGAAACTATTCAGCTTTTAGATACACAGAATGAGTTAGCAAGTGTATCTGAGGCACATGGAGAGCCTTCAGATAGTCCAGAATACTGGGGCAACCTTCCTAACTGATGAGATCGTAAGATCGAAACATGGGGCATTTGCTCCATGTCTTAGGATAAATAATTATTCTAATAAATCTAACAACCAAAGGAGGCTAGCTCATGGCTATGCTAAATCATCAATCAATATCTATCGCTGATGCTGAACGTATCGCAGTTGCAATGGCAAAAATAAATGAAGTTCCATTTTTCCTCGCTCAATGTGGCATAGGAAAATCTACTATCTCACATGCATTGAAAAAAATCGCAGAGCTAAACATCCACTACGTTTTAGACTTCAATGCTCAGATTAGAGAGATATCAGATATTATGGGCATCCCTCACACTATAACCAAGGACGGTCAAACGGTCACTGAGTGGGCAGTTCCTCAAGAGTTCTACAAAATTGTAGAGTTAGCTAAAGAGGGCAAGAGATCGCTTATCGTAGTAGACGAAGTCACAAACTGTAACGAAGTGATGCAAGGCTCACTCCAGAGACTGATACTGGACAAGGTCGCAGGCACTTTAGATCTAAAAGTAAACGGCATTGAGCCAATAATTATTGTATGTGGCAATAGACCAGAGGATAACACCAATTATAACGAAGTGCCTCTGGCATTATTTGACAGAGTTCAGCCATACGAGATCACTGCTAAGGTAGACGATGTTATCGAGTATGCAGTCAAACAAGCTTGGCATCCACTGGTAATCTCTTACATGAGACAGTTTCCTCAAGCGATTAATGAAGGATGGTTGCCAGACTGTTATGTCTCATTTACTCCCAGATCTGCTGAGAGATTATCTAAGCTTGAGTTCTCTGGCATTGCTAAAGATCTTGAGTTGCCAATTGTTCAGTCAATTATGGGAAGTGAGAAAGCGACTGAGTATGTAGCTTTTAGAAGAGTATGGGCAGATATGATAGATCGTAACACCATCTATGCTAATCCAAAGACTGCCCCAGTTCCAGACCAGTCAAGACCAGATATTCTCTACACCATGGCACAGTCACTTGCTTACTTCATGACTAAGGAAAATGCCTCAGCGACTGTCCAGTATCTGGAGAGACTAGATAAAGAGTTCGCTATCATGTGTGTAGCTGATGCAGTCAAGCGAGATAAAAAGCTTGTGACTAACTCTGATGTTAAGAAGTTCGCAATGTCTAATATCGCAGTGTTTACTGACTTAATGTAAAATTTTACTAGGGGGCGAGAGATCGCCCTCTTAACAATCAAGAATTTATTTACAACTAAAAGGAGTTCCAAACATGGACAATCAAGAAACAATACTTCAGCAAAATGCAATTATATGTAACCTAAATATACCTTGTTGGACTGGGAGGATTAAACTTCCAGAGATGGACAGTAAGTTCAAAAGAGATCATGGCATTGATACTCATGTCGAGTTATCAAGCACATTCGTCAAGTTACTAGGATCTGGCACTGACTTATTAGATGAGCTAAGAAGTATCTCTAAGAAAGCTAGAGCAGTACATCAAAAGTTTGTTATCTGCACTATGGGGAGCAATGCCCAGTATTCAGATAAGTTAATCTCAGTTCATGCGATGGGCAAAGTTACCAGAGCATTAGAAGATCTTAAAGCTGACTGGGATGGAAGACTTGCAGACTTTCTTAATTCTTATGAGCAGTTAAGATCTGATGCGATTGTTGAGTATCAAGGTGTATTATCTGCTGATCACTTCCTTACAGTTGAGCAAGTTGCTCTTAAGTTTGGATGGTCAATGGATATCAGACCATTACCTAACTCTAATGCTTTTGATAACAAGCTAGGCAGTCGAGAGGCAGAGGAAGAGATCAAGAAATCAACGATTAACTCTTTTAAGGAAACTCATAATAAAGGTCTTGAGAATTTATTCACTAAGACCAAGGAGTTTATCCAGAACATTAACAACCAGAGCAAGGGCATTAAAGGTATTGCAGATAGCACTCTGGATAATTTTGCAGAGTTCTTATCCATTCTTCCAGATCTCAATATATTTGGAGATAAGACAATTGCTAAAGCTTATGAAGATGCAAAGCAGTTATTAAAATACGATGCATCAGCAACTACTGACCAGTCAGTGAAAGATGAACTAGCTGACAAGTCACAATCAATATTGGACGATCTTAATCAATTTTATGGAGGTAAATAATGCAAGCAATAACATCAATTGATAAGGTAGCTAATGGCAAGGCTACCTTACTAAGGAAACAACCATTCTTTGGAGTTCCTTCCTTCAAGCTTAAATGGGAACAGAGAGATGATATCCCTACTGCTTGTACTGACGGCAAATCGATCTTATGGTCTGGCACTTTCTTTGATGGTCTTACTAAGTCTGAGGCTATTGGAGTTATACTCCATGAGATCTTCCATGTTATCTTAAAGCATCCATTAGAGATGAAGAGATTTTTAAAAGCTAATCCTCAGTATAACACTCAAGAATTTATTGAAAAAATTAATATGGCGATGGACTACTCAATAAATCCTAAGATCAAAGCTATTAATGAGGACTGGATAACTCTTCCTAAGGATTGCCTTTTTGATGATAAATACATTGGCAAGCATTGGACTGAGATATTTTTTGATCTTATCAAGGATGACCAGAACAATCAGTCAGAGGATGAGCAAGGCGATCAGCAAGGCAACGAGCAAG
>Ga0098043_1000533_pt1 | contig 13452 bp, 7 predicted proteins | sample 9B_taG_FD_92581 | JGI IMG/M metagenome (GOLD analysis project Ga0098043, IMG submission 92581) | Marine viral communities from the Subarctic Pacific Ocean - 9B_ETSP_OMZ_AT15188_CsCl metaG | ecosystem: Environmental > Aquatic > Marine > Oceanic | place: Subarctic Pacific Ocean | collected 2015-01-10 | reverse complement strand
TTCTTCTTTTCAGTTTCTTTCCACCAATCCGAGTCTTGCACTTTCTTAGGCTCAATCAAAGGCTCCGCTTCACCCTGTGTTTCATTGACTTCTTCTTTTTCAGTAATTTGTAAGTCTGCTTTGAGGAGGGCACCTGCTACAGGAGACCAATAGGAACGCTGACTTTCAGCAAGGCGAATGACATAATCGCTCTTGGCTAAAGGAGAATGAACCATCCAGTGTTGTCCGGATTGAGTGCACTTGTAAAGCACATCACCTTGCGGCATAGATACACGGATGCCCGACTTCGCTCTTTGGACTTCACATAACCACTGCACATCATTTGACTTGGCAAGCATACCAAGTGTTTCTCTACTGACAAGTCCTTCACCTTCTGCTTCTTCGATAATTTTAGAGGCCGTCAATGTGAATACACTATCTCCGTCAGCGGATTCAACTTCACTCACATTAGCGGCATTGACCTTTACATGGTCTCCCTCGTTGAACTTCTCCGGACTGTTAAACACTACACCTACATCCATGTAGGTTTCACCTTGAGACTCTACTGCTCTGTCACCTATTCTCTCATCTCTTGTAATAGGACCAGTTCCCAGCCTGTAAGTGTAAGGGTTACTGCCTCTTCTTTCAAGCACTCTCAAAACAACATCGTTACCGGGCTTGAGGAGGACCCATTTAGGATGACGCAGTTCACCAGCCATGTAAACAGACTTTGCATCTCTAAGAAGGAGGTCTTCATATTCTTCATTTAGATTCTCAACTATGCCTTTCAGCCCTTCATCGTCAGTCAGTCTCGTATCGCTGGCACTGGGAACATGTATGTTCTCAACGCCCTCCATACCTCCTCGCAGTATTTTGATTCTGTCGGAAAGAACGACACTGTGGACTTCTTTCTCAGCAAACTCTATCACATCGAAAATGTAGTAGCCGTCTTCTAATTTAATAACATCAGCGTGAAAGTCCTCGTCTGTTACTTGCTTGAAGTTCTTCTCGTCTTCGTCACTAAGCGTAAATGAAGAAGTTACTTCGTCATCCTCTTTCTTGACAAAGCCTCTTTCACCCTCCGGCATATGAGATACTATCCAATCTCCGCTGAATCCTCTTAACTCTTTGAGGTCGTCAATTTCAAAAATGCGATGCATTGGTTGGAGTATAGGTACTTTCGGCCCCAACTCCTTACGGATTATATCCGGATTGGTAAGGTTGGCTAAGTTGTCATGTGACTTAGTAGGCGACAACTTGTCGGTATTGCGAACAAGACCGATTGAGTTTGGCTTGAACTGTGGACCCATTCTATCAATCCTATTGAGCCTCTCTCTATTACTTTGGTGTTCGGGTCGAAAGCGCATGTCCATCCATGATTGAGGCAAACTCAAAGCATGCCAAAACTTAGCCAACGGCTGAATAAGTCTTGTCTTGTTCTTTTGAGGGTCGGCAGGCGTGATGTTGACATTGCCGTTTCTTGATATTCTGTATGTAAAGTTGGGACTGAAAGAATCTCCAAACTCATGTCGGAAACCAGTTGAGTTGTAAATACTGTGAACAGAATGAGCATCCGGACCGAACTGGTCGACAGGCACACCTGTTATCCCATGCACTTTTTGCGACACTTGTTGAGGCGGTTCAACATTTGGTAAGTCTGTCATTATCGAATTAAGTTTCTGCATAACATTCCAGTAATCATTTTCAGCCTTATGCATACTACCACCAGTGCTTTTTGATGGCCTTGTTTCATGTATGGTCTCCCCGTTCTTGTCTGTCTTTCGCTGTCGACGAGGGTCGCTGTTGTAAGCAAGGTGGTGATGAATACCAAGTTGAGAGTTTCTTTCTTTTGCCGAAGCGTGACCTATGTTGTTGTAAAGACCGTTAATCATTTTCAAGAAGTCAGTATCTCTCGCTCCTTTTCTTAACTTAAGAGACTCAAGAGCCTTGTCTATATCGAGGTCGGGATGAAGTTGCTCAACATACTGCTTCATTGTCATGACAGACGGAGAGTATGTGGGGTCTTGTAGGAGTTGAGGTATAATGTTATTCTCAATATAATCTAAAGCGGTCTTTCTATGATACTCGTTATTCGGGTCAAGTCCAAGACTTTCAATAAAGCCATCTCTGTCTTGCAAAGCCTGTATACCCGCTTTGTTTGAATGTCCTGCCAAAGCATGCTTTACACCTGTGCCAATGTCAACTTGACCTTGGTGCCCGTCTTCTGTATACTGGTGGCTGGCCTTTGTATGTATACCGTGTTTCTTATGAGGAACTGTGTTGAGATAATCGTTTGCCATCATAGCGAACATTCTCATGTTTGCTTCGACGGTTTCATGGTCGAGGTCGGGATTAAAAATATGATTGTAAAGTGCAGGGTCTTCTTGAATCATTTTACGCTGTAAGTGCGCTCCCGATTGGCTGATTGCACCTGTATCAGCACGAAGTCTGTCTTCAAGTATTGAGTCTTGTCCGGGCCGAGAAAAACGAAAACCGCCTTTACCAGTCGTTTCAAGTTGAGATTCAAGGTCATCGAGTTCCTTGTTCTTATCCGCTATCCTGTCCTTTATCTCTTGCGCTCCTTTCTTGTCATTTATTTCTTGTCGCAATTGAAGGCTTTCTTCAAGTAGACTCATCTCAGCAAGTGCTTGTTCATATTCCGGCGTTGCCTCCGAAAGAGGCTGTCGACTTAACACTCCGGAAACTGAGCCGCTTGGGTTGTATCTTGCAGGAACTCTCATTTGCCTAAAAGTAGAAGGAACATGCGCTCTTAGCCTATGTTCCTCTTTTGCTCTCTCCATTCTTCTTTCGTATTCGTCCGCTATGAGTTGTTTTTTATCATCAACACTCATGTTGTCACGGAGGGTTTGAAAATCAACGATTTCACCAAGTTCTTTGTCAGTCAGTTTTTCAGCATTAGCCATCTGTGATTCATAATCTCGCTCTATCTGTTCCAACTCTTCATCCAAGTCAGCCTGCTCAAACTGATGAGGCTTCGTTCTTAACGCCGCTAAATCCTCTTCGTGATTTGCCAGTGTTGGCCTTAGTCTTTTGTCAGTCAAGGAATGAACATCATGAGGTGCATCCATAGGAGCATGCGCCATTCCCAACATAGGACCTACGGTGTGATAACTGTGAGCACCATGTGCCATCATACGCTCGTCGCTAAGAGCACCACCTATTGCCATAAATGGATGACTGACACGGAGATGGTTTTGACCTTGCAAGGCTTTGTGTCTTTTGTCAGCAGTTTCAGCATCTCCTGTCTTTCGGGCATTGTTATAATCATCATGAACGATGTTGTTGAATGCAGAATCTACCGTTGCCGCATGCCTTGCATACTGAGCGTTACCTCCACTCGTTCCTCTAATGCCCGATGACATAACGATGTTATGTGGATTGAGGTGTGTTTGGGCATCCGCTACTGTCGGGTCACCTTTGATATTGGTGCGAATGGATTTACTACCTTGACCCATCATTGAAAATAACTGATTCTCTTTTTGTCCAAAGGGAGCGATGAACGGTAACATACCGAAGTCTTGAACTTTTCCTTGTAAATCATAACTGTGTCGCCCTTCAATCCCTGCGTTTGTTCTTGAAAACAAAAGACTGTGCTGTCTTACTCCTTCACGAGATTGCTCATACTCCTTTGGCTCTTCAAACTTCTCGCCTTCGGCTTCTGCAACTAACCTTGCGTAGTCCTCACTCATCTCAAGACGAGGGTCTTTTTCACTTTCAATCAACTGACCTGCTTCGTCATAAGTTCGCCCCTGTTCTTTCTGTTTTTCGTCATAGGACAGAGTGTGGTGATGAAGTTTGTTGAACAATTCGTTCGGATGCTTATGTAAACCACCTTTACCTTTGAATGGCAAGTGCCAATAAGTCGACGCTGTTTCATGGTCGTCAAGGTAATCATACTCGTCGTCGTCCATGGCAAAGCCATAATGTATAGGTGCATGGTTTCTCGCCATTCTACCAGCATTCGCAACTCGCTTCGCATCATCGCCCCGCTTTCTAAATATCTCATCGACTTCTTCTTGCTTAAAGTGAGGGTTCCATAAACTACCCCAAACAGGATGTTCGCCCTTTGGGTAAAGTTGATGGTTATCATCTACACCAAGCATCAGTTTAAGTGCATCGTAGCCCGGATAACGCTCCTGTACTCTACCTGTTTTACTATCAACAACTTGTCTTTGAGGATGTATCTGTATGTGACTTGGGTTCAGCGTTTCGCCTCTACCTTTTCCATGTATAAGAGGCGTGTCGCTGTATGCCATTTGTATAGGCTTTTCATCATTTACAATAGCATAATCACCCAACATGAGGTTCATATGGTCGACTGCTCTTTTCCAAGTCGTGTCTTTACCGGTAGTTTGATGCGTTTGCATAGTTTCTAAATTAGCACTTGGTGTAATGTGTTCAGCCGCTTCGGATAAGTTGACCGGCTTTATTTTCATACCGTGTCCGGGTCGAGAAGGGTCTCTTGTCCAATGGTCGTAAAGACCGGAAAACCGCTGGTGAAAATTGCGAATAAACCTTGGCATAAAGTTCGGATTGCCTGTGTGTCGGTCTGTGCGAAACCGTTCTCCGGATGCGGCACCATGCTTTTGCATGTGCTTGTAAGCGTTATCTCGCTCTTCGGGAGTCAACCACTCCATGCCAAACAGGTAATCCATCAAACCCAAGTTTTCTTTCCACTCGGCTTTCTTTTCGTCAATGTGTAGTTTTCTCAAAGCATGATTTATTTGCCTATCATCGGCACCTTGGTCTTGTAAACTAAGCCTTGTTCTGTCAACAAGTTCCGAATTGGCTATCTCCCAGTTTCTGTAAGAGTCCTCGCAAAGAGCATGATTTGTAGCGTGCTCGGTATCTAATTCACCGTAATGACCGTTATTTAATAAGAAGTCAGCAGGGTCGTCTCTAATGTAGTTTTCCCATCTCGTTTCTTTATCTGCGTCTTTGAGGCTTTGAGGGTCCTCCGTATGGTCTTCGTGATGGTAGAAGTCTCCGACGATGTTATGATAATTACCGTGTAGAGGATTCATGTCCGAGCCGAGATAGTTATGAGTTCGATATGGGTCGTCTTCATGCCCGTCGACCATTACAAACTGACGACCTGCTAATGACTCACCGGGTTCGGGAGGGACAATCCTCTGCTCATCATAACTTGGAGTGTCTGCAAGATTCATCCCTCCACCGTGTCCCATTGCATATCCCATTGCCGCCTCCGAAGTTCCCTGCGCCTGCATCATTCCTTCGCCTTCGGTGTTAAGGTCATAAGAAGCAGACTGGCCGGAGATTTGACTGTCTTCGTCAACTTTCCTAATGACAGAGTAGAACATTTTGATAAGGGCCTCATCCTGCTTATCAAGTAAGTAACCCTTTCTTTCTGCATTCACAGCCGACATAAAGAAGTCAGCACCAGCATCGGGCTTACCGATACTATCAGCAAGCGACTTTTTGAAAATACTTCGATGTCTGTCAAGAGTTTCCAAAGGACCTTCTCTCATTCACATCACCAACCGCTTATTGCAAACGGCTGGACAATCGCTCTACGGATTTCTTCACATCGGCCATTGTTGGACCGTCGCCGCCTGCGGTGTTTTCCAAAGCCCCAGTCGTGCTGAACGCTGTTGGATAGTAAGGAGAAGCCTCTGTCAAAATGTTACTGTTTTCGGATGTTGCGCCTTTGTTTGCGACATCCTCTACTTGAGGGATAGTGTTGTTCGTATTGTAAAATGCATTAGGAATACCAGCGGGTTGAATCTCAAAACGAGCGTGACCGGTAGTTGAACCTTCTTCTTGATTAGAATAATCCGGCAAACTACCTTCTTTCTTTGCTATTCTCATCTCCAACTCTTTGGCCGCTTTTAGCAGTTCATGAGTCATTGGGCTTGCTGGTTCAAATCGTGGTCTCATCTGTATCACTCCATACCTAATTTATTTCCGACTGAGCCGGACTCCTTGGCTTGGTCTGCCAATGCGTGAATGTCGGACCAGTCCATTTTATGAAAATCTGCGTTTGTTGTTGGCACTGATATGTCAGCACCGTCTTGTCCTTTGAGGATTGAATCTCCCACATCTCCTCTAAATCCATCAACGACAACATCATGTGGTCGGTCAGTAGATGCTGATACAAACCCTGCTCTTTTCATCATAACAGCAGGATTAGCGACCATTTTTCTCAACTCCGCATTCTCTAAACGCAAGTCGTTTAAGCCTGCATCCATAGCCTCCATTTTGTTAATCAAGGCACTCATCAATCGTTCAGCAACATTCTCTCCCTCGTTACTCAAACAATCACCTCAAAGTGTTCGGTTGTTCATTTGTCGGTTAAGTGTGCCAAATCGACTTGTTCGGATTGTTCCGGGCAAGACATTTGAAGTGGTTTGGTGAACTGTCTCAATCTCTTTTGTCTTACGGATAGGAACTCCGCCAGCGTAAATGTCATTGACACCGTGAGAAACGGCAACTTGAGACTTTGTAATAGCAGTAGACACATCTTCGGAAAGATATTCTGCAAACTTACGAACCTCGTTAATGTGGTCGATTGCTCCGTTCGTATTGTTTTCTTCTAATGCCTTGTAAAATGCATCTACATGTGCACGCATTTTTCTTGCCATAGGGTCAAGTTTCTTCAAGTCCATGCTCATGTCCAATACACCACTTGACTTTAATGTTCCTAAGCCCCTCTTGGGTTCCTTGCGTTTATTACGCCTTGTTGGGCTTGTTGAATACCGCTTTGTTGAGGGCCTCGTTGCTGAACACTTGAAAACGGAGCACCGGCTCCCATACTGGTTCTATTTTGAGGGCTTGCTGGCCCTCTATTTCTCAAGCCCATACCTTCACCACCGGGGTTTGCCATGCCTACTTGTCGAGCCATTTGAGCCGCACCTTGCGGAGTTATGTTTCTACTCGGTAAAGCACCGGGCGTTCCCATACCTCCGCCCATTTGCATACCGGGCATTGGTATACCGCCCGGAGGCATGCCACCCGGAGGTTGCTGAGGTGCTTCTGCTGGGTCGGGTTGTTTGTAGATAAATCGTATATCTCTGTCCGAGTCTTCAACAAGCGTTGGTTTGTAACCAAGCATCATCATGCGTTGAGCGATATTGACCTCCATCTCATCTCTTCGGAGGCGAGTTACTTCATCTTCTTCTTCATTTGGATAGAGTGAAAGTTTCCAGTCTTCGACATCAAGTTCCTCCATCATTCTTGGGAATAGGTGTTCTGTGTATACTTTATGTCCAAACTCTACCGCTCGATTGGTGACAAGTATTTGCATACCTTCATTGTTCAATCCTCCGGATTTACCAGTGTCCATCATGAACACATTTGATACTCCATAGAAAGCCGCTATGCGCTGTCGCATTTCATCACGAGCAGGAATATACTGCATCTCTTCAAGACTATCCATCAGTTTAACCCAATTGACTCCACCTTTACCACTGCCTTCTGTAGCAATTTTAGGAATATAATGTGGGTCTCGCTCAAGTTTTTCATCCGTTGCTTTCCAAAATGATTTCATTGACTCAAGGTTATCAGTGTTAATACTGAGAATACCTCTTGGTATTCTCCTCTTTGAATAAGCAGTATACATGTAGTTGTCCATCGCTGTTAATGTCATAGCCTGTCTCCAAAGCGTAGAAACAGGAGAGCGACCATACAATTTAGAAGGCTGGTATTTACTCACATGTATAACTTCACCTTTGAGGTAATACTGAGTCTTACCACTACCTGCGGTATTGACATGGTGGACATCCTCCATTTCACGACCGCATGTTGGACATTCTTTGTCTTCGCCGGAAAACGATTTAACTTCGGTCCTGTGAATGGGACAAACTCGGAAACGACCGCCTCTTACTCCACGCTTATCAGCAATGATTCGCATAAAAATAGGGTCGCCTCGCACTATCTCTTTAACTCTATAAAACGCCATTTCATTTGTTTCGGGGTCAATGTAATACTCTTTGACAAGTATCATGAAAGCATCATCGGTAATGTTGAGGTCGTATTCAAGTTCTCTTAAGACATCCATAAAGGTCTGCTCCATAGCGTTCCGTTGGTCGAGAAGCCATCTTGGATAAACGAGTTGATTTGGGTCGGGTTCTTGAAGGTTCATACTGCCGCAGTCTTTGCATTCTTCAACATCATGTTGAAACTCTGCATCGCAATCTCCGCACTTTTTGTTGAACTTCTTCTCCCAACGATAACCTCTTCGGAATATCTCTTGTTGAAGAGTGCTGAGAACAGTTCTCAAAATGAGGTTTTCTTGAGCGACTGCGTAAAGAGCAGGTATAGTAATACCTTGAACCAATACTGGCTCTTGTATACCAGTCGTCCACAGTGGCATCTGTGGTTCCGGTGTAGTTCTTCTACGGAATGGATTAGCCACTGATTCAAGAAAACGCCCTATTCTACCTTTTTCTGCCATTACAAATCCTCCGCCCAACTTATGACTGTATCTCGGTCGACTCCCCATTCTCGCAGAGAGTCCTCCCCTTTGGTTGTTCCGTCACGATTAGAAAATTGAACAAATCGCTTTAACTGTGTTTTTCTCACAGGGTCTTTTTCTTGTATGTAAGACATAACGGCCTTTGCCTGCATGTCTTTCATTCTTAAATGAGGAGTGAGATGAGTGAGTAGTTTATTCAAATCATCTTTAGCATAGAAACTGACACGGTGTTGGCTTCGCTGATTATCCGAATACACTTTTTGGTCGAGTTGTAACACACCAGCACCTATGTGCTTATGCAATTCTTCACAGTGCATGCGCCCTCGGTCACCCGTTGCAATGAACCCTGCTCTTGGCTCTCCTCTTTCTGTAATAGTAATGTAACCATCAGCGTCGAGGAAACCTGCGGCGTATGCCCAGTTGTCTTTGATAATCAAACCATCTCGGTCCATACACATGAACTCACCTTTACGATGACCTTTGATGATGTTAATCTCCTCTCCATACATATTAAGTAACTTTGACAGCCTCGTAGCGTTAAGTCTTGGCACACCTTTCTCAATGAGATTACCGGCAACGACTCTTGCAGTCATGGCTCCCTTTTCTTGCATCTCTTCTTTAGCGAGTTTCATCCACTTCTGCTGTTCTTTAGAAAGAGAGTCAAACTGATGAAGGGCCGTTCTCCAAACCTTTCTCGCATCCTGCTTTTGTTTCATAGCACCGACCCAAGCGTTCTTTTCTTCTTCACCCCATACATCTTGAAACTCGTCCAACTTCACCAATGCGTCATCTGCACTGTCCCAAAGATTACATGCTCGCAAAAGACTTGCTTTTCTTGTATTACCAAACAATCGAAGAGAGCGTAGGTCTTTGTTTGACAATCCCATTTTTCTCATGGTATCTTCATGAGGCCCTGCCCAATCAAGGCGAGCGAGTGTTGCGTCGACCTCCATACTTTTGAGGGCTCTTACACTCTTGATAATTTCATCTATCTCTGCCTTATCTTCTTTGAAGACTCGCCTCGCCTTTCTTAAACTACGAATAATCTCGTTGGCACTCTTTCCTAATCGGTCTTCAAACCAGCCCTCTCCAGTAGGGGCAAAGGGTGCATATTGCGGTGCCGCTACCGTGTCTTCGGAGAAAATGACCGATTGAGATGCTATGGACTTGGCTATGCGTTCATCGACATGAGGGTGAGTAATGAGATTAGAAGCAATTGCTGTGAGAACATCATGGCCCATATCAACAGTGAGATGAGGGTTTCCTACAGAAAGACTCGGCCACATAGTATCTCCAACTTTTGGTGTCATTTAATTATATCGTAAACCAATTGGCTCCTGCAACACTTCTTTGCGGCACATCGCCAAACCAATCGTCGACTCCTTCAAGGTAATCGTCAAGTAAAACAATGCTACCTTTGAACTCCTTGGTTGCCCAATTCGCCAAAGCAAGACTCATAGCCAAGTCATCATGGCTACCGACGGATTCCAATCGCCCGTTTTTCTGCATACCAAAGCGACTTAATTCAGTCTCAAGTTTCCGTGTGAACTCTTTACTCTTCTCATCGCCCCAAGGAGTTTTAATTTGACCTTGTTCAAACGCCAAGAGCAAACTCATGAACATAGACTCTTTCTTTTGCCTTGTCGTCATAAAGGTCTTGATGGGTATGTCTTCTCTCATCTCTTTCAACTCAACTTCAAACATACGCTGAAAGTTATTACCTTCAAGTTCGATGAGGTCGGGACGGAAACGACTGTTGAGCATAATAATCTCTCTTTTTTGAGCGGAACTGTTCAGTCCTTTTTGATGAACGGAATGAACAATTTGTTTTTCTTCACTGTCGGGGAGTATGCGCAGTATTGTCATAGCGGTATAGTCAGCATTAGAGTCCGAAGCAATAGCGGGGTCCCAGCCTACAAAGTGTTGGCCGAAGGTTCCGCTGGCTTCTCCGTTTTCATCGAAGTCTTGCTCTGCTTGTCTCATAAGAACCAGTTCGCTGTCTCTCGCTTTCTCAAGTAGACTCATCGGGAACATACTCGACATGTCGTGAATAGGCTCGCAGAGATACTCTCTTGCAAACTTAATCGCTGGCATAGAGTTCTCACGCTGTTTGAGGGCCTCAAGGTCCCATCGCTGAGGCCAAAGTGCCTCTCCTTTCGTGTTGATAGCCGGATAAGTCTCGACTGTGAATGTGTCTTTGTCTTCTAATTCCGCATACAAATCGTTGTAACTGAACGGTGTGCCGACCATCATCAATCGACCGGTGTGGTGAAGAACAGGGAGGAGAACGGTATAGAACCAGTCAGCGGCTCGTTGAAGTTCACCTGTGGTTGTCCCCCAAAGAATATCGTCACAGACAACAACATCGGGGTGAAAACCACGAGTAGCACCGCCAACGGACTTTGCCATAATACGGGAGCCGTTGGAGAACTCAAAGTATGATTTGGCCCAAGGCTTACCTTGCGGCTTGAGATGTTGGAGAATAGCACTTGATTCAATGTTGCCTCGGATGAATCGCATGTGTTCAAGCGTCTGTTCAAGCGAGTGGCTGAACACCATAACATGCGTATTCGGATTGAAAGCGGCCAACCAAAGCGCATAGGACATGAAGAACACAGACTTACCGTGGTCTCGACTCGCCTTGACGCAGTAGTATTTGTTACCGTTAAGACCCTTTAGCCAACACTCATGGTGATAAGAAAACTCAAACTCCAAAATCTCAGTAAAGAAGTATTCAAATGACTTTTTACTCATCTTGGTGTCCATATCATGGATGAGTTGATTGACATCGGACATGGGACATCACATCCCTTCTTGCCTACGCTGTCGCTGTATGTCGCCCAAAGTATTAGGTCTCACAACTCCTGTCATTCGCTGTTGTTGTATGTTACCAAGAGATGTTTCTCCTTCTCCTTCGCCTTCTTCGTCCTCTTCGTCTTCTTGAAGTGGTTTGCGAGTTACTGCTTCCATTGTTTTTCCTTGGTTGAACTTGTCACCCGCACCTTCAAGGTTATTTATTTCATTAGCGGCACTGTTTTCTCCTAATGGGGCTATAGAGTTACTTACTGCTACAAGACTCTGTGGGGGAACTACAGAGCCGTCAGCCCTTGTTACACCTTGCATAGGGTCTACACTTTGAGTAGGTTCGTTCAAATCACGCATCAAGTTTTGCTCTAATGCTAATCTGTCTAAGTTTGGAGCAGAAGGAGTCGAAGGTTCTACTTTTACATTCATAGGTTTAGATTGCGTATAAGTGTTCATATCACCTGCGAAGCCTGCTTCGTCACCATAACCTTCTGCCATGTATCTTGCTCTAAGGTCAGCCATACCTTGAGCGTCCTTGGCTTGCTGTGTGCCGGTTTTGAAACCAGCGGCACCTGCTCGACGCTCTTCAAATGCGTTATCTCGCTTGGCCTGCTCTCGTGCGGCTTCGTCTTCTTGGTTCACTTCTTGAACTCGACGACGCATAACTGCGGGAGTTACAGGCTCATTACCATCATACTTTCTGTTGTCAAAGCGACCTTCTGCACCCATACGGGCGTAATCTCTCTTTGCTTCTTCATCATAATCGGCACGAGCCTGTCGTTGACGACCTACACCTACAAGCCTGCTTCGACCAAGTGCACTGCCAAGTGCTTTGCCTTGGGCTCCGCCGCTTATCATGGCTTGAGCAAGACTACCAAGACTACGATGTTGACCTGCAAGGGCACCTGCTACGCCAACAAGACCGCCAGCGAGACCGCCAACCATTTCTCTCTTTGTTCTACCTACGGCTGGCCCTCCACGACTACGACCGCCGCCGACCATCATGATAGGAGGACCGCCACTTACAGTATTGTAATTAGGCTGAATAGCCTTAACGACCAATACTTTATCCATCAGTATTCACCTCTTAAGAAGCCATCAAAATAACCTATTTTCTTTCTAATCATATCAATACCGCTGGCGACATCATGACTGGTGCGAATAGGTTGTTGAACAAGTTGAGGCTGTTCGCCTGTAAAGTCAAAGAAGGTCTGTTCTTGCGGTAAGCCTCTTTGTTGCTGAAACTGAGTCTCTGCGGGAACAGCCTGTCGAATGCCCGGTGTCATACCGGACGGTATCACTCTTGTCAATTGCGGCCCTGCTTGAGGTGCGCCCATAGGAGGTGCGTCCATAGGAGGCTCTTCTTGTCGAGGAGGTATAGTCGAAGGAGGAGGTCTCAACTGTTCTCTTTGCTCTGCAAATGTATTACCAACCGATGCTACCTCGTTGGGGTTTACTATTCTGTGTTGCCAGTGTTGAGGAATATCATGATGTTCAAACTGCGGCATGGGAGTTCTCAAATGCTGGGTTTCTCTATTCGTAGGTATGTCGCCCATAGAAAAGTTCTCATGACCCGTTGCTCCAAGTAGTGCATCAATGACAGCCTCAGTCTTTTCTCTTAGTCCTTCTTTTTCAACAAACTTACTTTTTGTATTAAGGTTTGAATTGCGCATGGTCTGCACTACTTCGTTGACAGCATCGTCTTGAGACATACCGTCCATCATTCTCTTATGCGCCGCATTGCTCATGTGCGCTACTATCTTTTGAGACAAAAGGTTCGCTCTTTTGTGAAACTGAGTGTTATCGTGCATAGTCGCCCCTTTAGCGTGACTCAAGTGCATACCGTAATTCTCATCATCATGGTGCGAGCCTATTTCATCTAATAGTAAGCGAAGTAAACTCTTTACTGCTCCATCGCCCGAATCGGAGTTGATGTTATGCGTGTTTTGAAACATCAACCTCATTGCTCGTGTGCTGGCAATGTCATTTAGTTCCTCTTCGCTCAAGCCGTGTTCGATGCCGGAAAGGTATTGTCCAAGTTGCTCTCCACTCAAACCTCCTGCCGAAGTCTTAGAGGTAGGAGAGTAAAAGAACGGGTCACTAAGTAATTTTGGTATTTGATGAGCGTGAACTTCGGGGTGCATGCGTTGCTCTGCCATGCTTTGTTGTTGCTGGTCTGTAAGCAAGTGGTCGGGTAACTGTCCGCTTATCTG
>Ga0098043_1000530_pt1 | contig 13490 bp, 19 predicted proteins | sample 9B_taG_FD_92581 | JGI IMG/M metagenome (GOLD analysis project Ga0098043, IMG submission 92581) | Marine viral communities from the Subarctic Pacific Ocean - 9B_ETSP_OMZ_AT15188_CsCl metaG | ecosystem: Environmental > Aquatic > Marine > Oceanic | place: Subarctic Pacific Ocean | collected 2015-01-10 | reverse complement strand
CGTTTTTATTAGTCTTAATTAATTTTATGACAAAATAACCAGCAGCCTCCAGCTCTTTTATTTTCTTTGTCTGAATCTGTTGCTCTGTCATACTACAAATTTAAAACTATTTATTTTCTTTTTCAGCCGCCTCTTTATCTTTAGCTGCGTCCTTCTTTAACTGCTCAATAGCTTTGTCATAACCTTTCATTCTTTTTAGAGCTTCAAGTGTTCCAACCGATAAGCTTCTGATGTTCATCATCTCTTTGATGACTTCTTGCATGATGTTGTCAAGCTTGTCTAGCTTATTCATCATCTCTATTAATTTTTGTTCTTTCATAATTATAAACTTAGTAAATCTTTTTTGAAATGTCTGAGGGTGTAATCCTTTTTCTTAGTTACAGCTTTATATATCTTAGTTTCTATTCCTCTCTCTGCAAATATCCAATACACATCACTTACCGTTGAGTCTTTGGTTGTCATTCTGTCACGTGATTGCCAGTAACTCAGAGCTGAGAAATCTATATTGTAATACACAAGACAATCAGCCTCTTTCAAACTGATACCTTCACGCCCACTTACTATCTGTAATGCTATGCTTTTATCGGTTTCATTAAACTCAATTAATTCTGTAGTCAAATCATCTCCATAGACTTGTTTTAACGCGTCATACTCTGCTTTAAATTTATAAAATACACCTATCTTCTTATTTTTAAATTCAGTGCGTATAAACTTAGCTTTTGATAAGTCCGTTACCATTGATTTTCCACTCTCCATCTTAACTGTTCCAGAAAATAACTGATGTATCTTGGACATTTTCTTAACCTCAGTGTCTCCCAGAATTACTTCATCCGTTTTCTTTCCCTCTATTAATTTATCTTCCCTCATTTTTTTTACCCAGTCGTAAGTCAACTCACTCATCTCTACTTTCAATACGTGTTCTTTTATTTCTGATTTGAATCCCGCTTCTTTTTGTGTATAACTAATCATATATGGTTTCATCTCTTCTAATATTCCAGGCTTACCATCATCATAATTATTTATATGAAACGAATTAATGATTCGCTGCGTCACATTGACGTACTCTTTGGCAAACTTATAAAAGGTTTTGTATTCTCTAAAAGGATTCAAAGGACAACCATACACTTGATGGTACATCTGGCTAAAGGATTCTGGTGTTGGTGTACCAGACATAAGAACAACATAAGGGTTTTGTGATTGTATTATTTGCTTTACAAGTTTTGTTCTCTTGCTTGGCTTAGGATACGCACCCATAGTATGAGCTTCATCTAAAACCATAAAGTCAAACTCTCCCTCTACTTTATGCAGACTCTCGTAATTGATTACTGTTATCTGATAGTTCGGCATTAGCTTCTTGTAGTCCGCTTCGATTGAACCGATTGCTTTTTTCTTTGTAACAAACAAAAGATTGTTTATACCTAATTTTTCTGCCACTCCCAGAGCCGTCAGAGTCTTGCCCGTTCTTACCTCCATAGACAGATAAACGAAGCGGTTCGCTAAAAGCACCGTTTGCGCTGTATTTATAATTTCTACTTGATATTCTCTAAATTTCATATAATTTTTAAAATTTGACCTCATAGGAAGCCTTCTAAGAGACTTTCTCGTACCTCCTAATACCTAGAGACCCCATTAAAATGGTACGCTGTCTTCTTCTGTTGGTTCTTCATCTCCTAATGTAATCCACCTTCCAGTCATATCTCTTCCTTCAATTGGAGGCTTCCCGGTTTTGTAAAGACAATATGAGTGTAACCATTTGTAAAACCTCTGCCTACTGATTGTCATCTTTGACTTAGGGCCATAGTCTGGATACTCTCCTATAAAGTCAAAGTAAACTTCGTTTCTATATATCTTAATACCTTCTGATAATTTTTGATTATCTTCTTGACCTTCCAGTAGTCCGCACCACTCTATAAAATCGTGTGATGTTGCAGCAGATAGTTGTCTTATCTTTAAGTTAACAAACTCACTTTGTATTAATCCTTCTCTAAGATAAAGTTGTAAACATTGTATCATATAGTTGTCAAACACGCACCACTCATCATCATTCCAATCTCCAAAGAATAATCTTCCAAACTCATCTTGTGGTGTGTATGCTTTGTTATAATGCTGATGAAGTTCTAACTCCCACTTTCTTCTAGCGAATGAATTACCACTTCCTTTAATTGCATAATTTGTCGTGATTGCAATCTTTGGACTCTTGCTAAATGGTATCTTGATTGCATCTTTGTTTTTCTTTTCTAGTGTTAAACCCTCAGTCACTACACTAAACAATCTTTCAAAGTCAAAGTATTTTTTTACATCATCAAAGCAAAGTATCTGAGTATCCGCTGACACTAACTGATAAGCGAAAGACCTTTCAAACGTAAAAGCTTTTCCATCTATGGTCACTAACTTTTTCATGTGGCTAAGTGCGTTCATAAATATTCCTTTACCAGTTCCTCCCTCTGGATTGTCTGATATAACCTCATCATTTAATATAACGGCCGGGCAATAAGATAAGTTCTTGTGTCCGTGCATAAGGAATCCAATCGTAGATTCCATTGATGTAATTCTTTGCTCATTGCTAGCGCAAATGTTTTCTATAAAAGATTTGTAATCACACTCAATAGTTTCACAATCTTTATACACTCTATTAATAACGTGGTCTTTCCAAACGTACCCTCCTAAGTCTACATAATCTATAGCTATTACCTCGTTCTTTTTAATTTGAACAGCACAATTTAAATAATATAAATATGAAGTATCTTTAGTATCCGCTATAAAATATATGTCAATTGTACTTAAAAGTGTAAGAAATTCCTCTCTAAATAGCCTTGTTTGGTCTGCAAAGTAATTGTAAATTGACACATCATCAAAATGATACAAGTGATTTAATATAAAATCTTTGATTTCTTTCTCGCTTGTGTGGTCTATCAAGTTGTTAGTTACCTTAACAAACACATAATTCTTGCTACCTTCTGGACAATATTTATAGAACCCATTGTCCTCCAGAAATTGTTTAAACAGAATTGGTACAATTTTTATAACACCTTTTTCATTTTTAAACCAGAACCTAAAGTCTTCTTCTTCCTCGGCTTTTTCTATGACAGCTTCAATGGTATCTGAATCTAAATCTGTGTCCTTCAAATCTTTTCTTATGTCTTGTTTAGAGTCTCCTCTTTTTAATCTTTGCTTTATTTCATTTAAAGTTTCAGTGTCTTCATAATATTTTGTACCAAAGTTTTCTGTCCTGGTATAGGCAGAGGTTATTGTCTTTTCTATCTCACGCGCTGTAAAATCTTTAGATGCGTATTGATTACATATAAAAGAAGCAATGCTTCTGTTGATACCAAAATCATTAAAAGCCATAGCTAAAATATAAACGTGATGATTACGTTGGCCCTCACTCATTGGGTATTTAGCTGTCCACCACTTAACCAGTATGTCTACAACCTTACTCTCATCTTTTATTTTTAGAACCGGTACATCAGTGTAAGTATTTTTCTCTTCGTATTCCTCCTCTTCTATCTTATCCCAAACAGATGATGTTTCATTTACAAAAACCAAAGGGTCGTAGGATTCATAACAAACCCTGGATACATTCTTTGAAGTTGTGTCAAAATATTTTGAGTCGAACTCTTTCTTTAATGAATTGAAATACTTAACGTGATTGTCCTGCTCATTAGGAATTTTTACTAAAACTTTTAATCCATTACCCGAAGGAGAAATGAAAGTAGAGAATACATATTTGTTCTTTGAAAAGTTTTCTTTATCTTCTAGCAAATCTTTCTTTTTCTCATACCCATCAAAGTCTAAGCATATCAATCCACTGTGTTGTATAAGAGCGCTGTCTGAACGTTTGTTGAATTGACCGGAGAAACATATAGCCGGTAAGTTTTTCTTTAACTCATTGCGTTGAGTCTTATCTTTTTCTTTTCTTATACTTTTAACCAAGTCTTTGGATTTGCCTTCCTTGATTCTTTTAAGTATAAATAAAACATCCTTAAAAAAAGGTGTCTCGGTTTCTCTTATGTTTCTAAATATGGTTACTTCGGTTTTCAATCTTCATAAATAAAAAAGGGAGGAGAAGATAACCAATTAATATGAAAAAGAAAAAACTCTTCTCACTCCCGCGTTAAACTAAATTTTAATAATTAAAAAGGTGTGTCATCTGCCGTGACCTTAGTTGGATTGTGCCAACCATTGCCCACATAAACCGATTTCTTTCCTTCATCTCTTTCAGCTTTTGTTCTTGATAGCTGTACTGACGCTGACTTGCCATACTCATCTTCGGTGTTGAAGTTGAGTGCAGTTAAGTTAACTGACTTGCCAGTTGTTCCATCTTTTCGTGGAAACTCTTTGATTGCTGACTCGGGTATCTTATCTAAGTCTAAGCTAAAACTTGTAGTTGATGTAATTTTTCTTTCCATAATATATTTTTAAAATTGTCCTTTAAATACAAACTCTTCTATTTTGTTATCCGCGGTATGACTTAACCAATCTTCATAATTTCGAATCGCGTATTCGATATCAAGCTTTGCCTCTTGTAAGGTGGATTGCTTAGGTGTAAACTCTCCTACATCATAATATGTAGTACCATCTGCTCTGCGCTTTGGTGTCTTTCCAATCGCTATAAAAGTCAGTGGCATTCCAAATAAACTTTGGTATATAAACGCCTGGGTATGGTAGCCCCACGTTTTTGCTGTTGATAGAAATCTAGGCACATCTTTAGAAGTTTTTAAATCTATTATGTAACCTTTCTTTACATTAACAATATCGGCTTTGGCTTTGAAATCATAACCCATAATGTTACCAACCATTGGCTCTTCGAAAGAAGAGCTAAGGCTATATATATCTTCAAGATATTTTTTAGTCTTTGGATTGTTCTCATCTTTAAACCAAGCAACCAAATCTTCAATCTCTTTTGCTTCACTAGTTTTCAAAGCTTCATCCAATCCTTTTTCTTCCAGGAAAGCTTTATGCTTTGAATCTCTTCTAGTTACATCTGATATAGGAAAGTCCTTTGCTTTTGTTGGTTCAAGCATAAGCTGATGAAAGTATTTCCCTTGCTCCATTGGGACAGTTGTCTTACTTGGCGCATGAAATTGTTCCGGGTCAAACCTCATTGTCTTTATATCTGAATTAGATATATATTGTTTTCCGAAATCTCCATAATAATGATTGTCATCACGAAGTTTTTCTATGATATCTTTATTTTGCATATACTTCTTTTTTAATGTTATCTAAATCATCTCTTTCAATCTTGTAAGCATCTAAAATTCTGCTTTCGATTTGTCTCCAGGATGAACCTGCTAATATTAATTTTTTACCACCAACCACAATCTCTTGCTTCTCTTTTTTGTTAAGCTTGGTGTAATCAATCTTGTCCTCCTGGGTTTCGTTTGATTCTTTAATGACCTCTTCGGTAATCTCCGGCAAGTCTTCTCCCTCGTATATGTAAAGTCCAAGACCAAACATTGCAATATTTTTTACAAGACAACGCATTAATGTTTTGTTTATCTGCGTTGATGTTGGTTCTAGTATTGCCTCGTTCCTATTACCCATAACTGGTAGCCACATCTCAAGTGTTTCATCATTGATAGTGACCGAAGTGTGACAAAACGCACCAACCTTTTCTTGAAAAGAAAAAGGTAAATTAGTTTCCGGGTGCTTATAGTAAGTATAAGTTGCAGTAGGATGAATCTCTTTGACCTTTGCCCAGGCCCACGACCAAGATAGGTAGGTTAACCCTCCCTTTTTCTCAGTGTGTTCGTTCACATTTATCTGATATAGATTGTTGAACGTGCTTTTAGTTTTAGTAGTTTTAGTTTTAGTCATTGTTTTAAATTAATTTTTGTGTTAGTTTATAATACTTCTTTAGTATTTGCTCGCGCGATTCTTTTAATAACCTCAATCTCTTGGGGCTTTGATTGTTATTCATCTCCCTGGATATTGATTCTTTAATTCGCTCAAGTTTCTGTTTATATTTTTTTAATGTTATCTCAATCACAGCTTCTTTCCAACCCTTCTGATAAAACAATTCATACATATTTTTTTCAATCTCCACATAATAATTGATACTTTTTTCGGGGTCATATATTTTAACCTCATTGGTGGTATCATCCTTTGTAATCTTTACGCCCAAAAAAATACCGGCTCTGTATCCGGTGTCATCAATTTGTGTAGTGGCGTAATCATCCATTGCTTCATTAAATATATCTATCAAAGTTTTAGTCTTCAATTTCTTGTAGCTGCAATGTTATTATATTTAAATCTGAATCTTCCGATAACGCTTTTTTGATTAGGTCAATACCATAAACAATAGTTGAGTGGCTGTTGACAGCGTGTCCCTCCTTGTTCATATACCCTTGAATCTCAACAACTCCCATTCCTCGCTTGTTACATAAATAATAAAGCAGTTGCCTTGCTCTAACGCCTACCGGATTTTTAGATTCATCAAACATCTCGGCGTACTCAATCTCCAGGTGGTTCAAAATGTTCTCAATAATTTTTTTGAATATTTTATACTTCATTGTATCTCTTTTAATAAGTTAATTTCTTTTTTTAAATCTTCCTTTTGTTTGTCAGTTAGATTATGAGCAGACTCAAACTTTTCTAATTCAACCACTACATCTTTTACTCTACCTACAATGGCTTCTATCCTATACATAAACATTTGAATTTGTCCTTCCATATTAAAAATTTAAAAGCTTTAATCTTCTTTCAAACTTGTTACATAGCGCAACCTTTTTCTTTGCTTGTTGAAGTAAATGTAAATCTTCTTGTGTCATTCTGCAAATTACATAAGGCTTTTCTGATGACTTTCTTATCTCTTTAATTGAGTTTGTGCTGTAAGAAATCTTAGCATAATTTTGCAAAGCAGCATTGTATGTATCTACGATACTACGATATATAAACTTTTTGTGTTGGCTCTTTCGCCTCATCTTGTGAACGAAAGAATTCTTGGGTAATGTAAATAGGGTCATAATAGTTAGTTGTTTTGTGTCCGCAATCTAAACATTCATAAACATTCAAAGACCAGTCCCCCTGGTATTCATTTTTAATCAACGACTGATTGGTGCTTTGACATTTGCTGCAATTTAAATTACTCATTGTTCAAAGTTAGTTTAATTATTGTTAATAACCAAACTAACGTGCTAAAATTTTTATCGTGTCTAATTTATTTATTTTTACTCGGTCGGTTACCGGGCTGTAATAATCATAGTCTTGATACCAACCCTCGTTGTGGTCACGATACCTGGCAGCAAGATAAGTGTAAAGAATCATTGGCCCATTGCCTGGCAGTTCAATCCCCTCTTCCCACTCCGGTTCATCATAGTCATCATAGTCAACAAGTTCGTGGCCCTCGTACTTACGATAACCACCCCACCCGCTTTCACATTCGAACCAGTGTTCCAGGTCGGGAAACTTTTCTTGAATACAATGAATTAAATTACTGGAAGGCTTATCCCAGGCAGTGTTAAAAGTTATTTGAGCATATTCCCTGCCCTCTTCTCCTGCACTGGTAGAAAATTGCTGCTCATAGAATCCCCACTTAGTTCCCCAGTTTTGAGAACTGGTGCGCCACTCATACCAACCATTGTTGTCTCTTACGACAGCCGGCATTGGCATAAGTAGTTCTGCTAAGCCGCCCTCTAAATCTTTAGAGTTCTTGTGTAGCAGTTCAAGTGTTGCCACTTTTTGTGTTCTAATAGTATTGCTTACGTGATTAGGCATAATATCTTATATTACTGGTATGCAAGGCAAACCTTTGATTGTAGTTGAGATTGAACCTCCATCATTTCCCTCATCATCCGCCATAGGTATCAACCATTCTTTATTGTCTAGTTGTATAGCGATTGGTGTTTTGTACCACATCCAATCATCCATTTCTTTTTTACTTAAATATTCTACTTTGGTAATTGTTTTACCAACAAGCGCTTTGGATATTTTTTCTGTCCAATGCTGCTCTATGTTTTTCTTGTCAAATTTTTTTATTGCACTCATAATTATAGTTAGTTTAAATTAGTTAAAAAAACCAGGCAGAACCAACCTGGTTTTGATATTGACTTGAGGTTCATAATTCCTCTTTTATTCGCGGTTCAATCTATCACAGTTTATGTCGGATGATTGTCAATATCTTGTGTAAAGATAGTCAATGTTAAATTAAATTCCAAATTAAATTAGTATTCCTTTTTGTCTTAGCTGTTCGACCGGCCAAACGATTAGGCAATCTTCACACTCGTAGTCTATTGCGCTACGTTTCTTTAAAGGCTCGTGACAATCGGGACACTCAACGTGTCCCTCATCCCACTCTGCTTGTCTATACCAAGGTATGTAAGGCTCGCTATCAGCAAAAGTAAATCGCTGCGGCACAGCCCTCCTAAATGTTTTGAGCAGCTGCCTACCATTAACCTTTTCAACCAGGTTAAAATAAATCCAGGCTCTTTTGGTTTTCTTTCCAATAACGATATCAATTTCTTTTCTACGATACCAATTCGGATGACCCTCCAGGGAATCCAGGCTATCAAGTGTTGACTTTGATACAGCATACAATTCAACATCAACATTGAATCCTTTGCCCTCCTCTTCAATGAGGTATGGAATCCCACTTGCAACCATTGGAAATTTCTTTTTGGTTTCCCCTTTGCCTACGTAAGTTGAACCCCTAAGCAAAGTGTTGTTGCCGAACCCTTTCTTTAATGTTCCATAGACAGCGACCAACGTATCTTGCAGCACGTTGTCTTTAGAGTACCAAGTCCCGCGGTCTTTAACCCAAAGGTCTTTGTTGTACATCTGAAACGTACGTGTTCTTTTATTAATAGATACAAAGCGGCAGTCATATTGCGACAACCTTTCTTTCCAATCTTGTCTTGGCACATTGCCTAGCTGCTTGGCTAGAATCTTCGTGTCACATTCAAGTATGTTTCCTAACTCGTGGATAGTTCCATTCATCATTAGTAGTTCATCTTTGTTTTTACCACACACAAAAGGGTGTGTGTTTTCTCTACCAATTTTTCCAATCGTGGCATATCTAAAGTGCGCAATGAAAGGTCTATTTGTTTTGAGCAGTTTCCAATCTTTCGATTTGTGATAAGATACTTCGAAAGTATCTAGCCAAACAATCCCCAACCCGTGGCGATTTATTTGGGCCGACAATTTTAAGTTGCTTGTCGGTAGCTGTTGTTCGTGTTGTTTCACGATAATAATACACATAGTTATTTAGTTTTATGAGGTGCAACCCTTGTTGCAGCCCTCGGTTAGTATCGACAAATATACGACAAGTTATCGACATTACCAAAATATTAGGTTAAGTTATTGATAGTCAGTTACTTATCATAGTGTCGTGTACGACACTCAAATTTTCAAAGCACAGCAGCATCTCAGTTTTTTAAAAAAACTCTAAACTTGTGCGTAATAGTGCTAACGTGCAAAACTTTTGCACACTAAGTCAAATCAAGACATAAAAAAACCGGCACTAAGGCCGGTTTCATTACGACAAATACATTAACTACCTGGTAAGGAAGTCAATTTCGTTCAGGTCTAAAGTTCCATATTGTTTTTTCTTTCGAATCAAATAGTTTGAATCTTCAAACGTTGGGTTCCCGAAGTTTATTTTGAGTATACAAAATTTTATATTCTCTTTCTCGGTCAATGTTCTGCGCGCTGCGGTGCGCTCAAATTTTTTGAGCGCTGCCTCGCCTTTTTTGATTGTGATTTTATCAAACATAGTTAGTTAATTTATTGCAAGTTAATGAATTCTATATTGATTGTCAAGTCTTTTTAATTTCTTGCCGGTATCAACGATATCCTCCAGGTCTATCGCCTGGTTCTTTCCGCTCATATAAACGATAGGTCTACCGGTGTTATCCACCCCGCGAACCACTCTTGTTTCGCATAGATATGAGCCATTATAAATTCGATATTTCTCGGCCTCAAATAGAACCATATCGCCTTTTACGTAGTCGTGTTGAAAATTGTCGCCGGTTAATTCTTTAACCAACACTTTGATTTGTTTTGTACTTAATTGCATTGTATTTAATTTTAATTTAACGTTGCTGTTTCATCCTTTTGGAATCTTCAGTCGGAACATTCATCCCGATACAGCATTTAAAATAACCGGGCCGCTAGGCCCGGCATTTAATTGATTAATCTCTAAGCGCATAGTTAGGCATAAATTCTCTTATGCTTTCCCTAATTCGCCCGGTGTTAATATAGTGCTGAAAGTCTTTGGCTAAGCCTAGAATCAGTTCTACCCTTTCGCTGTTGTAATCATACATTCGCAAAAGTATCGGTGCGCACTTATCAAGGAATTGATTAAAATTCACTCGATTACGATTGACCGCAAAGTCCATTAATTCGAAAAATATCTCGTATCTACGAATTAAGGCAGTGACCGAAGGCACACCCGAAGGCAGTCGGAATTCGACACAGCCCCCGCCTTTCAAGGTTATCACACCGCGGGAAGATTGATTTTCCATACGAATATTGCTGCTGCAATAACCATTTCTAAGGCGCCCTCGATACAGCGCATATATTAAGCCCGAATAGTTCCTTAATTTGGCTGTTAGCTGTTCGCTATCTAGCCCGGCCGCACATATCGTAATATGGCCACCGCAGGAACGATTTACCTCGGAATTTAGAACACGTTCGGCCTGGTACATCAGTTCGAACATTTGGTTTCTTAAATGACCCTTAGGAACTAGCGGCAAAATATTGGTAATTGCTTCCCCAGTGTTTCGACCATTTAATGAACTATCCGACTCGTAGCCCTTGAATATTGCATATTCTTTGAACCTCGGTAAATTGATTTTCTCAATTTCAAAACCAATAGTAAAATTGGTTTTATAGTATTTACCGGCTGCCTGGTAATACCTTTTGTTGATATCCTTGATATCGTTTTTAGGCACTACAGCAAAGTTTCTTGGGCTTGGGCTACCATGGTAACCATTTCTTAACCCTCGATACCTTTCGCCGGTTTCTTTGTATGTAATTGACTTTTTACCCATTGTTAGTTATGTTTACGTTATCTCTATTTTCCCTAACAACAGATAAAGCAGCGCCGATTAAATCGAGCATTTGTGCCGCCGCATTTGTCGGCAGTGGCCCAGGCGCATTAAAGCTAGCATTTATGGTGCTATCGTGCATTATATCAATTGTAAATGTAGTATCCATATCAAAAGCGGAAAATTCTAAGCGATAAGCATTGTTACTATCTACACTTGGTTCGCCCGGTGGCTCAGTGTCTTGCGCTATCGTTTCCGGTGTTATCTCTTCAACGTTAGGTGTTAACACTTGCGCCGCAATTTCCGGTGTTTCAGCAGTTAACATACGATTAGAAAAAGCATTGAACTTTTCTAAAGATTTGTTAACCTTTTCCCCGGCTCTTCTTAACCTTTTAACCTGGTTGTTAAACTCGGTTAAATAGTTAGGATTAGCGGTGTTAAATTCAAAGGCCTTAATGTTTTTAAACATTTGAGACTTTGAGCATAAAAACACTTTTTGTGCGATATCTTCGCGACTCCAGGAAATCCCGAATTCAGCGAATTTCGTTTGAGTATCTGGTAAATCATACCAGTTACAAACGTTTTGCATTAGTTCGCCCAATTGAATAGCCTTTTTTAGTCTATTCAAATCAGCAGTACCAATAGCACGTTCCAGGCGCTCAATTTCTTGAACTTGCAGCCCTTCCCTAAGTTCCGGGAATTGCTGAAAAAGCCTGGTTTCTGTAGTATTAAAATTCATATTAATTTGATTTAATTTAAAATTGCTGTTTCATACTTTCGTAATCATCAGCGGCAGCAACACACTGCCGAACAGCAGCCCAGGTACTATTATTCGCCGGGCTTTTTGTGTTATGTCAATTCAATAAAATTTTCGCCCCAATTATCGCAAAGGATAGTATAACAGCTAAACTCGGAACACCTAGCCACTGGCTTAAAGCCTTTGGAAATTAAATATTCCAAGCCTTGCTGCCCGCAGTCATTACCATTGCTTGATAATGTTACCGATTTATCGGTGTCATCGTTATATCTAGCCGGTTCAGTTATTTTAACTCTAGCCCCGCGGTGTGTTGTTGGGCCTAAGTACTTTATATTGAATTTTCTATAATTGTTTACTTCGTGTATTTGCATAATATTAAATTTTAGTTATAGGCTGCATTATTGCTGCCTTTCGTTTAAAGGTAGTCTAAATATCGTTCATAAACTAAGTTTATTTAAAAAAATTACGTTCAGTGACTTGCAGCCCAGTAATAGCGCTGAAAGTTAGAACGTTAGAAACTTTGGTTTCCTGGTGTTTTCTTTTCTTTTGGGCCATAGTTTACAGGGACAAACAAAGAGACAGGCCTTTGTGTTAAAGGGCTGAACCTGTTCCTGGTGTCGTAGGCGACACTGGACAAAGGGGCCGCCAGGCCCCGCCAACACTAGGATTTTTGACAAAAGTTCCTGGACTAAATCTCAAAAAAACAGGCCCAGGGGTCAAAAAAAAGTGATTTTCCGGCGAGGGGGCGTCGTCGTGCGCGCGTATATTATCCAATACCTATAAGTATCTAATAAAAATTTGTACCTTTGTATATGCCTTGGGAACTAGAAATACACAATAGAATTTCGATTGGGTTGCTTTAGGCTTTCAGTATTATGGTCAAGATGATGAGCATAACTGGTCAGAGCTTACAATATTTCTAGGACTCATAAGCATCGTTATAAAATATTGATATGAAAAATTTCAGAGACATGAACAAAGCAATCACTGACGGAGAAGTAAGTAACTTCGTTGAGGGATTGTATATTCAAAACGGTAGACTAATCAATTCACGTCCTGATGGGATGATGGGTATTGAGAAAGCAGCAAAGCTTCGCAAGATGGTTAAGTCTCAAAAAAATAGCGAGCAGATTGCTGAAGGTATTCAGCGAGCAAAAATGCTCGAAAGATTTATGGATTAGATATCTAATCTATAGTTAGTTAGTTTTAGTGTTTATTGAAGAAGCTACCTTCTAAGGGTAGCTTTTTCTGTTTTATGACAAACTTTTAATGTTATGACAAACCCATGACAAAAAAAATAATTTTTGTCATAGCTCTAACTCTCTGATTACTACTACTTTATACTACTATTATTACTCTTTATGACAAAATGACAAAAAAGAGTAAGGATTATACACAGAAAAAAAAAGAAAAAATAATTTTTTATATAGCGCTATATAGAGAGGGTAATTTTTGTCATATCGGGTAATGCAGATTTAGAAAGTTTTTTATATATTTACAGTAATTAAATCAAATCAATGGAAACTACTGGAGGGTACTCACCGAAAGACCTGCACTTTGCAGAGGAGGCTAGGTCAAAACTAATAAATGGAATATCGAAGATGTCAAAGGCTGTCAAGTCTACACTTGGACCTATGGGTAATACTGTGCTGATAGAGTCAGCTAGTCATACGCATGGAATAACCGTGACTAAGGATGGGGTTACTGTAGCCAAATCCATTCAGCTACTTGACCCAGTAGAGAACCTG
>Ga0098043_1000528_pt1 | contig 13505 bp, 17 predicted proteins | sample 9B_taG_FD_92581 | JGI IMG/M metagenome (GOLD analysis project Ga0098043, IMG submission 92581) | Marine viral communities from the Subarctic Pacific Ocean - 9B_ETSP_OMZ_AT15188_CsCl metaG | ecosystem: Environmental > Aquatic > Marine > Oceanic | place: Subarctic Pacific Ocean | collected 2015-01-10 | reverse complement strand
TGTATCCAAGATTCTTTCTAATACTATTGTAACTCCATTTTAAATATTTTAAATTATTTCTACTCGGTTGTATAAAACTAATTGGTTTCACTTAATATTCTCCTAAATGTTTTATTCATCTTTTCAACAAAAACTTTTTCTGAGTAATGTTCTTCATATAATTTTTTTGTTTCTTTTGAACACTCATTATAAAAATCTTTATCCTCTTTTAATTTTTTAACTTTACCTCGAGCCTCATTTAAATGATAATGTTTTACAGTTAGATTTGGATGAAGTGTTTTTTGATTATCTAAACTTTCATAACCAACACAAGGTATTCCAAGATAACTACAATTTAACGAGAATTGTCCGGCCGCTACATTAGCTGTTGGAAATACGGCTACTTTAAATCTACTCAGTTCATACATCCATTCACTCCATTGTAAATAAGGTAAATGTTTAATAAGGGCTTCTTCATTTGATTGTTTTCTTCCCATTGATGGAGCCCAAATATCATCACTATATTCCTGAGCCACAATCATAGAATCAAACCCACTATAAATACTTACAAAGTTTCCACCTATAATTACATCTTTATCTTTTACATCTGATGTTTTCACTGTATCAGTTATTAAAACTGATGGTAGAATTTCACAAGGTTTATTTGTCAATCCCTCAAAATAATTTTTATCTATCTCATTGTGTGTAAATAAACAATCCATTTCCGCTAATAAATTAAAATACCATATTTGCTCTTCAATTGCATCATCTTGCCAATACCACAAACAAGCCTCTTGCATCGCTACAGATTTTTTACATACTCGTTTCATGTTTTCAACGATTGGATATTTTAATAAATCCTCATTACCTGAACTTGGTGCTAACCATTTTCTTCTTCTCTTTGGAACAATGATAACTCCTACATCATAAGAATCACTTGGTATTTGATGTAATGTAAAAATAGGATGATGAACAGCATCCAACGCACATACCCAACCCATATCGGTTCTTATGTTTATATGGTTTCTTGGAACTTTACCTTGATAACCAGCTTCTGTAAAAAATGCTATTCTCATTTATTTAACCACTCCCAAGTTTTCCTTATACCTTGTTCAAGTGAAACACTTGGATTATATCCAAAATCTTTTTTAGCTTTACTTATATCAGCCACATAATTTCTTTCATCATACCAATTACCATCTTTATCTTTTTTAGTTAAACCTAATGGTATCTTTACCCATTCATCTGAATACCTGTAATCAGATTGCGGAGCGAACTTCCATTCTATGTTAGCACCAGTGACATCAATCACAGTCTGAGCTAAGTTCAATATATCACAAGTTCCACCACCACTTAAATTATAAATCTCACCACCACCTTTTCCGTTCACAGAATTTATAATGCCATTAACTATATCTGAAACATAAGTGTAATCTCTTAACTGACTACCATCTCCGTATATTAATAAGTCTTTACCTTTTCTGGCTCTATCTAAAAAATTAACCAGAGCACTATGGTCTAATGTTGTGTATCTTTCACCATAAGCGTAAAATAATCTCAAATTCACAGTGTCCAAACCATAAGTATCTTTAAATATTTTACAATAATCTTCTGATACTTTTTTAGTTACACCATAATGAATGTAATGCTCTCCACTCATATCTTCTGAAACTTTATCAGAACTTATTTTACCATATGCCGAAACTGATGACACGTTAACAACTTTTTTTACACCAGTCATTACAGCATATTTAAGAACATTATAAGTCCCAACAGCACCAGTATCTACATAAGCTTGATTTAATCCCATACCATCAACACCATATGGATAAGCTAAATGAAATATTAAATCAACATCCTCTATTTTACAATTACAAGTTACCTCACACATATCTGACGTGCTTAAATCCCAAAAATTTTCTCTTATGTCCGCGGTATAATATTTACAACCTTCAACCTCATTTGATTTTCTACCTGTAACATAATTATCAACTGAAATAACATCATGGCCATCTTGAACTAATTTTTTAATTAAATGACTACCGATAAAACCAGCTCCACCTGTTACCAATATTTTACTCATAAACCAACTCCTTTAAATCTTTTTGATTCATATTTTCACCAGTCTCGCTTGACAACTCTTTTTCTAATCTATTACTGATATTTTCATTTATTTCTTTTCTTATAAAAACATAATTACCATCAATATATGTAAATGGAAGTTCTTTTTCACTAATTAGTTTTTCATCTAACTTTTCACCATCTCTTTTACCAACCATTTCAATATCATCTGATATAAATTTAGCCAACTCATACATATTTGTTTTTTTCATTATTGTAGATAAAACAAAACCACCTTTCTTTTCACACTCATCAATAGCTTTCTTAACAAGTTTAACAGAATCTAATTGTGAAAACATTAATCTGTTCATATCTCTATCTGTTAGTTTTAGAGATTTACCCTCACTTTTCAGTTTTAACCAAAATGGTATAACAGAACCACTACTATGTGTAACATTTGCAAAACGAGTACATGCGAATCTGTTTCTATCTGTGTTAGCATCTAAAAAACATCTTTCCATTAAACTTTTAGAATAACCATAAGTGTTTTCCGGGTCACAAGATTTATCTGTACTTATCGCTATCGTCACTCTAACATCTGAATGAATACTAGCTTCTATTATATTTAAACTACCAACAACATTTACCTTACAGGCTTGTATTGGATTGTTTTCTGCCATATCTAAATGCTTCATCGCAGCTGAATGAACAACAATGTCTGGTTTTATTTTATCAAATGTTGTAAACAACATACTTTTGTCCTCAATAGAACCAACAATATTTTTTACTTTTGGAAATGTTCTTAACAATTCAGATTGTAAACTTTCATCTCTACTGTAATTATAGATTTCGTAATCATCATAATATGTTTCAATAAATTTTCTACCTATCGTACCTGAACCACCTGTAATTAAAAGTTTTTTCATTTTTATTTACTCCCTATATTTTTATAAAACAATTCGAAAACATATGGTGGACGCACATCGGAATCCATTCTCCATATTGAATTGTAACCACGACTTAAAATAACTGAACGATAATCTGAATGATGTTTATTAAATGATTGTCCGTTTTCAATATTATATGAAAGTATAAAAGGGACATTATTCAGCTTTGCATTGTCTATGTATTTTTCCACAGAACTTTGTTTCATCTCAGGAAAAGAATCTTGATTTACTAATATTTGTGTATCATGTTTTAAATTAACATCAAAATTCTCAGCGAAGTGATGATTTATTTCGGTGTCATTATGGTAATTATTTATGTATTGTCTTAATAAAAAATGTGATAGGTCAACATGATGTGATGATTTTATTTTAAAATTTTCATATAACAAAGAACTTAATAGACCAGACCCATCACCTAAAAACATTGTTTTATCTAATTGATACTCTTTTAAAATATTAATCAATATGTCTAAAAAATATAAATAATCTGCTAACTCAAAATGAACAAATATATCATCATACTGCCACCCCCATGTCTGACCAATATTTATTAATTCAGTGATATTAAATTTATTAAATAATAATTTATAAACTTTAGATGGTTCTGATTCATCGATTTGAAAATAAGAACTTAATGGTTTAACTCTATTTATATTTCTCATGGATTTAGACAAACGATATTCTTTATTTAAAAGAGCTGCACCAGAACTAGCTCCTTCCGACAATCCATTAACATAATAATCCTCATACATTTGTTTTAATTTATTAATATCTTGTTGTTCAATAGACTTTAAAACATCTAACCCAATCCATTTATTGTAATTTTTTTCCCAAATAGGTGATACCTCTAAATTAGTTTCTTGTTTTGAAAAATTACCACATTCGTTAAAAAAACTTTCAAAAACTTCAACATCAATTTTTTTTCTCTTAAATCTTATGGGTTCTATCATTTATTATATCCTCCAAATAATTCTATGATTTTAAATTGTTCAACTATTTTTATTCCTTTTTTACTACATTGAAAATTACTATGAAATGAATCCAATGTTGGTTTTTTAAAGTATGATTTGTTTGATTGGGATTTAAATAACTTTAAAGCGTTTAATTTATTTTTATATTCTTTTTTGACACTAACAAAGAAATTTGGCTGCCATGTGTTTAGAGTGCTAAAAGCGTGATATTCAATTAAACTTATTAACGAAAATCTACATAAAGCCGCACCAAACTTATGTACAAATCTATGTTCAAACATTGAATCGTCAGTCGTTGGAATAAATATACAATCGTAATTATTCTTCTTTAAGAAATCATTTTCAATATAATTAATCCAACCAGGTTCATTTGTGTCTTCAAAGTATTCATATTTAGAATGTAAAATAGATGTGTTTTTTATGTCCAAAGTATTCCAAACTCTATTAACTTCACCTCTTCTATCTTGTTGATTGGTATTATCAAATCCCTTAGCTCCACCTCTCGTTAAACACAATATATCAAAATGAGTGTCTTGGTGTTTGATTACAGAACCCATCATTCCAACTTCAACATCATCTGGATGTGGTGATAGACATAAAACTTTTTTAAAATTTAAGAATTTCAAATTATAACCTCTTCGTAGTATCTGAGAACCTTTATCAATTTTGGTTCATTTATAAGTATCTCTTTATTATTCAAAACATCAAATATAATTTTAACAAAATTTACGCCTGCCAATGTTGTAAAGTATGTACCACCCCCAAATCTTGGATTAACCTCTATGAATTTTGGGTTACCCTCATCATCGTCTTTCATCTGTATACATACAGGCCCTTTTAATTTAAGAAACTTACATATATTAAAACAAGCTTTTTCTATATATTTATTTTTTATTATTTCACCTTTAGATGATATACCTGCTTTTGTTTGTAATCTTTTTCGTGGTATTACGACTAAAGGATTAGATTTCATATCACATAAAACATCAATTGTGTATTCTTGACCTGATAAATATTCACAAACAATTTCATTAGAATTAAATTCAATTAATTCACACCCTCTACTACCACTCCCAATGATTGGCTTTTTAAAAAGTTTATGCCCTTTGTACGTTTTAGGTAATGCAAATTTATCTTTACATTTATTGTAAAATCTCCACTTATCTGTACAATCCATGATAGATTCATAATCAGACATGAATAATTTGTCTTTAAATAAATTAGCATTTTTTGAAATTGGTTCTACATCAGGACCTGTTGGTAGTATTAAATCTATTTTTTCTTTATGCACTATCTTCAGTAAGATTGATATATAATCAACATCATTTATTTTTGGAACTATATAATGTTTATCAGACATAGAAAAACCAACTGATAATTCATCTGTATCAATAGAAATTATTCTACCATTAAAATTCATATCTTTTAATGATTTTATTGTACCATAACCAGCTGGCCCACCAGCACTTAAAATTAAAACATTCATCATTTTATATTTAAATTATTTTCCTTATACCATTCTTCATTATTTATAGCTCTATCATCTACAAATATATCATATCGAGGTTTACCTAATAACAATTCATGGTGTTTTACTCCCCAACTATCAACTTGTTTTTTAGTAAATTCAGTCCAATCAATACCTGAACCAGTTCCTCTACTTGTAAATAATATAATAATATTTCCAGAATTATACAAGTTATTTATTTTTTTTATTACCTCTTCATATGGTTTAGCGTCTTCGTAATGACAATTAGTAGAACATATAGTCCCATCTATATCAAAACAATATCTAGTTTTTTTCATATAACTCCTCATAAGTTTGTTTTATCCAATAACCAGCGTCTCTATTTAAATTATTGTTTGGCACTGAATTAAAATGATATACCCAGCCAGAATTAAGTAGATTATCTAAATTATCAGGCCACCAACAATTATTATCAACATGTAATAAATTTTTTCTATATGGGTCTTGTAAATTGTAACAATTAGGTAAAAATTTTAAATCTATACCAAACTTTTTTGTTAAAAAATTTATCGGTGTTTGGTCTGTTCCGACTAAAAGCTTTTCTTGTGCTAAAACAATGTTGTCTCTATTTTCGTAATAAAAATCATAAACTTTTTTACAAAAATCTTGATGTGATTTATTAATTACCATAAAACCACTATTAAAATAATTCCAAGGTTTTATTTCTATATCTTGAAATAAAAAATTTCTATATCCCTCTATACTTCTATTTACCCACTCATAACAACCATCACTTTGAACCACACCAAACTTATTGTCAGTTTCCTCAAAAAAGTTTGGACAATCTGGATGAACCACGGTATCAGCATCAACTATACAAACTTGGTCATAATCAATGTTTTCATTTTCTAACATTTCTAATACAAAAAACTTATGCCAATTTGCATTCATATATGTCAAATCATTAATTGGTTCTGTTAAAACAAAATGTTTAAATTTGTTTTTTTCACACCATTTAGCCCAAGACTTAGTTGAATATTCAAACTCAGGTTTTACTCTATGTCCTTTTATATTTACTTGAAAAACTACATTATTCATTATAATTTAATCTCCATTTTATTATTTTCCCTTATGAGCACCGGTGTTTTTAAAAAATTCATTGTTTCTAATATCACCTGGTATATAATTAAATTTTAGTTTGTTTTTCCAAGCTACATAGTTAAAACTAAGTTGGTCTCTTTTACTATTATATTTTATTTCTGTCCACCAGTCTTCCATAGTTCGAACAACACTTGGTTCATTATGTCTTCTTATAATCACACCACCACATATTAATCCATTATTTTTTGGATATCCTTCGTTGTAATACTTGTTTATTTGCTTTTCAACAATTTTCATATTATCTTTAAAATGATGATATGTATCCCAAGTTCTACATCTACCATCACAGTCAAATGGTGTTTTTTCAGATTTAGCACATTCGGTTGTATTTCTATTTCCAAAGTAATTAAAAGCTTCCACTTCTTTATAAATACAATCTCTAGCATCCAACGCTGTTTGGTTGTGGTCAAAAAAAGCAATGTCAGCGTCACTTAAATATTTTTCTATTAATTCATTAGCATCACCAACTAATATAAAATTGCCATCAACATAAACACTATATTGGTAATCTTTTAAATATCTATGAGGTAATATTTTAAATCTTTTTGCATTTCTGTTATTATTAGAGTAAAGAGATAAACTATTTTTTTCATTAAATATTTTCCATTCCCAACCCTTCTGTGAATTAGGTTCAGTAACATCATCATAGTTACCGAATACAGATGTGTAAACAACTTTTTTGTTTATCATATGTAATTGACTCCATCTACAAAATTCATTCCAAGTGGATATTGTCTGACCGATTCATAAGATTTTGAGTATCTTACTATTAAGTGATTTGTTCCACATTGATTTGATATATTTAGTTTAGCTTTTGATTTAATGTAAAGTTGAAGTCTTAAATCAACGTGCTTCATGTCAAATAATTTATTAATAAAATTAAATGGTGTCTCAGACAGTGGTTTATGTGACCAATAAAAATATGGAATATTATTTTTTGTTAATACCTCTGTCATAACTTTTTTATCTTTATCATAACTTTCTTGGTGATGTTTACCCATTTGTGTTCCAAATCTTTCTGATATCAATAGACATCCAAATTCGTCACTACCTACATACTCTTTTATTATTTTATCACCAAGTTTTTTTTCTTCATCACTCCAATACATTTCAGGTTGAGAATCGGTCATTTCATCTTCAGAAAAATCCCAAAACTTCAATATTTGTTTGAGTAAAGGTGTGTCAATATTATTTTTATCGTATTCTCGATAATGGTCATGAAATATCTCACCATCCAATTCATTTACAAATTCATCAACATATGGATTATTATTAAAAACTACATGAGAATTATTATGATAAACACCAAAAAGTTTACCTATCATATTTCGTGTTGGAACATATATTCTACACTTTGGATATTTTGTCTTTAATAACCTTGGCATTGCTGAAATAATTCCCCAATCACCAATACCATGAGCTGTTCTTAAAACCATAAATTGTTGTTCATTAATATATTCATCAGGTATTCTAATACCTTCAGATTTTTCAAATCCAAGATTGTTAGTTTCTTTTATTGGGTGAACCCTATTATCTAATATTCTCCAAAATATCATATGGTATCGTAAAATAAATTTTGTTTTACTTGTCTATCTATTGTTTTAGGATGATAGAATGAAAATTGTTCTTCCGCTGGTAGGTAAGTGTGTTCTTGATAACCTGTTAGAACTTCATGAACTTTATTCTTCCACAAAATGTTTGGACGATTTCTCCAAATTCTACCTTGATAATCAGGAAAGTTTACCCAATTCTTTTCATTCACCTGCCAACCCCATTTATTAATATGTTCTTGTGTGATACCATCAACCGTGTTTACTCTTGGCACCCAATATAAATCTATCGTTGGGTTTGCTTCCAAAACAGGCTTGAGATTCTTCATTAATGCTTTGTGTGGAATCTCATCAGCATCTATATTAACAATATAGTCATTTTTACACATACGAGTCAAGTAGTTTTTTTGCCCTGCGTAATCTTTTAGCAAATGTCTTTGTTCAAAAGTCATTTCGTGCATGGATGTCATTACATCTAATATTTCAATTGTCTTCGGATTATCTGAATAATCATCAAGAATTACTATTTCGTCTTCTTCGTCTTTGTGTTTGACTAAAAACGCAAGTAACTTTTGTAATGACTCATCTTCATTGTGAGTTAAAATACTATAACTTATTTTCATTGTAACCTTTTATTTTAAATTTTTGTAAACTTCTTTTAATTTCTCTGAAGTAAATTGATATTTTATTTGTTTAACATTTTTAACATTTTTATATTTAAAAGTTCTCCAACAATCAAATCTGTTCATTAACTTATCTTTTACAAACGGTTTCCAAATAAGTATTGGTTTTAAACCAATATCTTCTTCCTCATAAAGATTAAGTTTTGGAAATTTTGTCTCTTTGTCTATTTCAAAGGCAGTTTTTTTTATGATGTTTCTAAATAATCTTTCTATTTCCATAGATGGAACATAATTTAAACTTACACCACTAAATGTTTTTTTGTCTTTTGCGACATATTCATTTGTGTCCATTACAAAAACTAAAGGTTTTGATGGTTTCCCACTTTTATCTCTATAGTTAAATTCAATAATCATACCACTCTTTATTTGTAATTTTGGTATTGGTATTTTATCCTCTCGTTTAGGATAAAATCTTTTATGTCTTGAATTTATCATTTAGATTTTTCCTTTAACATTTCATTGACTTTAGTCATACCCTCAAGGAACAAATCATAAACGATAGCATTATCAGTATCTATTTTTTTGTCGTAAAATCCACCTTGTTCATTTGGGAAGTTTTTTCGCTGTTCTTCTGGTATTTCAACCATTGGTGCAAAAGCCCACTTTAATTCTTTTTTTACATTTATTGGAAACAACATCCCAATTGGTAATGTAATCACACTTGGCATCCAAATCTTACCATTTGATTCAACTGACCAATTCTTCATGTCCTCACCAAGTCTTTGAAATTCTTCATTTGTTTCTTTCGTGCCTGTAAATTTCGTGGAAGTTGTATAACCACAATTAATACACTGCATTACTTGTGCTTCTTCTGTTCCAGCAACATGTAGTGCTCTTTCTTCACATAAAAAACAATTACTTATCAAGTCTTTCATACACTAGCCTCATTTGTTACTTTTTTTAATTTTGGAAGTTTTATCTTTGGTGGTTCTGTTTTATTTACTTTTTTTAATTTAGGTAAATTTAATCCAACTTGTTGTGGTATTTTATCTGTAAAAGGTGTAATTATTTCATCAAGCTTTTCTGTCATTTTATCTAGTGTAAATCTATCTCGATTTATTTTCATTAAATTCAATGCTTTTTCTTTTACTTCATCATAACTTTGAAAACAATAATTCATAGCTTTATAAGCCTGCTGTTCATTTACATTAAACCATTGTGATTCAGGTATAATTATATCTTTCCAATGTTGTGATTTTGGAACCTGAACTAATTCACCACCTAATAACATTGAATCTGTTTGACTGAGAAAATCTATTTGTCCACTCCAAGCACTAGCGATTACAGGTAGTCCAACCATCGATGCTTCTAACAATGGTCTTCCAAATCCCTCACCATGAGTTAAAGAAACCATAGCTTTTATTTTGGGATGGTTATATAATTTATTCATTTCTTCTGTAGAAAGTGAACCATGTAATAAATAAACATTTGGTAATTTCCAATCTGATGGAAACTTATCTTTTACTTGTTTTATTTTTGATAAACATTCTTCTCTATCCAATATTGAGAATGTTGCACCAGCAGTTTTTAATACTAAAGCTGGTTGTTCTTTTTTATTAGCGAATGATTCATAAAATATTTTTATTAATTTTGATATGTCTTTTCTATCTTCACCATAACCACCTTGACCCCACAGACCAACGTGTAAAAATGCAAAGTCTTCTTTTAAATCATCAACTAAACCCAATGATGAATCTTCGAGAGGTTTGAATATATTTTCATCTACACCCTCGAACAAAGTTTCAATCGGTTTTTCTAATTTTAACTCACCAACCTTTTGTTGTTGTCCGTTTGGTAGTTGTTGCATTTTTTCATAAAGTGCTTTTACAAATCCCTCTTTGGAATGTTCCGATGGCACTATGACTAAATCCATTTTGTTACAACCTTCTATCCAAGCATTAGAAACAGCTGTTGTTTCAATACCAGCAGTTATACCAATATTAACTTTTCCATACGTTTGAAATTCATTTGGTATTCTAATGTCTACATAAACATCAGGTTGTTTGTCCATTTTTGGTTCTGCTAATAGACAATCAATAATATTTTTGTCTAATTTATTATCTAAAGCATCTTGAGGTGTTTGACCCCATGGAACATCTATAATTTTTATATCGTGTTTTTTATGTTTTAAAAAAGAACGTACTAAATCTCTAGCGTGGTCACCATATCCACTTCTTGATGAAACAGGTGCACATATTAACATTAATTTTTTCATTACGCAACCTCCAATGTATATTTTTCTCTTGGTTTCCATTTTTCTAAACAAGTATCAATATTTTTAATAAATGATTCTGATAAATGTTTTGAGGTCATTCTAGCATCATCACTATTGACCCATTGTCTTCCAATCTCACCACATCGTTCTCTTTCTTCAGGCCCAGCTTTGTACCATTCTAACAAACATTGTCCAGCGTCCTCGAATGAACATCTATCATCAAATATATATGGTGTTAATGGAGAACCTTGACAACTTATGTTTGATGGAAAAATAGGTTTGACCCATTCACCATGATTTGTATAAGTCCCTCTATGATTAGATTGCAGTTCAACATAATCTTCAGCAGTTAAGTATTCACCTTTTTCATTTTTGAATCCACATTGGTCTTGCATTCCACCAGTTACATTAACAACAATTGGTTTCCCCGCGGTTAGAGATTCTAATGAACCTAACCCAAATCCCTCATTGGAAGCCATATTAATATAAACATCACATGAGTTAAAAATAAAATTCATCTCCTCATCTGTAAAAGACCCATTTGGATGATTGTCGTGTGTGAATATTATTGGATAATCAGGTAAAAGTGTTTTACATAAAGCTCTCATATCAGTTCCGTTTTCATCACTAGGAGCTGCGTGCCAAACCAAACAACATTCTTTTCTTTGTTCAGGTGTGAGTTTATCCATCATATGTTTATAAGCTAATGCGACATCACCTGGTGACTTTCTTCTAATATTACGATTTAAATATAATACTTTGTATTTGTATTTATCTAATCCATGTTTTTGTTCAAACTCTCTAAACTTCGTATCACCTTTGTCCTTTATTTTAAAAATTCTTTTATTTGTAATTCCATGTGGTACATAATCTAATTGCCAATCTTCGTACCCATATTTAGAAAGTATTCTTTTGTTAATACCATAGGTTTGTTTTGATATTGACATTAACATATCTGAACTTCTATAATAATTTGTGTTGTAGATTGGGTCTGGAATATCATCCCAAATATTATAATACATAATAGGAATATCTTGTCTTATCTCATGTTCCATTTGATACAACCAAATCCAAAACCTTGGGTCTGTGAAGTGTAGAATAACATCTGGTTTTTCAATATTTAATATTTGTCGTAGAACAGTAGGGTTACCATAACCTGAAATAGGATATATTTTTAAGTAAGCGTCTTTTACTCCCCATTCATTTTGAACTGCTTGGCTCATGTCCACAATTTTACCTTGTTCAGGATGTTTTACTGCACCTCCCAATTGTACCCAATCGTATTTGTGTATTGTTCCCATTACAAATTCTTTTGATTGTGTTGCTATTCCACTGTGCATTCTCAAGTCATCTGATAAGAGTAGAATCTTTTTCTTCTTCATAACCTATTTTCTCCTATTTAAAAATTACTTCCGCTAACTGTTAAGTTATCGTATGTTTCAATTTCTTCTCTGTATTTTTCATCTGTTAAAAACTTATCAACTGAACGATTTGTTAATTTTTGTAAAGTCATTTTAGTGTTGACCGTGTTCAGTTTGAATTTCTCATATAGATTTTCTAAAATTTTAACCGATGTTAATTTTGTGTTTTTCATAATTATTCTCCATCGTATGTACATATATAAATATATACAAATATAAAAAAACTATGAAATAATTATTCTTTTTTTATTTAACTTTTTTGCGTATTCCAAGAGACTATTTGTACCATTAGCCTCTACACCATCAGGTATAAATGCGGCGACAAAATCAGAAACACTCGCTATAATTTTATTTCTTACAAAAAAGTTTCTCATACTAAAATCTTTATTATACCGTGACTCTGGTAAAACACAATATAAATTATGAACCTCGTGAAATGGTGGATACTCCTCATATTGTAGTCCAAGTTCTAATGTATATTTCTTAGCATATTTATCAGCACCAGTCTTACAACCACCACTAACTATAATTGTATTTGTTCCGTATTGTTCTTTGAGTTTAAATACAAAGTCTTTAATCTTTTTTTTATTCTCGTATCTTCTACTTCCTACTATAGCTACTCTCATCACACTCCCACACTACAATATTCTGTATTTTTAAATTCACACCACCTACAAGCTTTCTTACTTGGTGTTGGTATGATGTTTTCTGATATTCTATTACCCTCATCATCAAATGCTAAATCCAAGAATGTATTTAATCTTTTAGCTACTTTGTTCATACTTACAGTACCACTCGCTGGTGAAAACTTTTGAACTCTCTTTTGTGGAAACATAGCGTTTTCCCATAGTTTTCTTTTCACTATAAAGTATTCAACATTTATTCTTTCAATTGGATGGTCGTATTGTTTAGCGTAAAATTGTTTATATAATAATAATTGTTGGGTTTTGTTCTCATCTTTTTTCATCCATTTGTTCCAACCTTGTGTAGATGTCTTTATATCGTAAATAGTAATGGTATCTGTATGTTCATCTAATATAACTAAATCT
>Ga0098043_1000527_pt1 | contig 13507 bp, 13 predicted proteins | sample 9B_taG_FD_92581 | JGI IMG/M metagenome (GOLD analysis project Ga0098043, IMG submission 92581) | Marine viral communities from the Subarctic Pacific Ocean - 9B_ETSP_OMZ_AT15188_CsCl metaG | ecosystem: Environmental > Aquatic > Marine > Oceanic | place: Subarctic Pacific Ocean | collected 2015-01-10 | reverse complement strand
GACACCATTTACGGCTACGACTAGTCTTGGAACAGTAACAGTGAGCACATCATGAGTTTTACATTAACAACATTAACTGCATCTATACAAGAATGGACAGAAAATGATGAGTCCACATTTGTAGCTGAAATACCTTTTTTTATAAAAAACGCAGAAGAGAGAATATTCAAGCTTGTTGATTTAGATTATTTTAGAAAAAATGTTACTGGGACTATGACTAGTAGTAATAAATTTTTAGAAAAACCATCTGACTACTTGGCGACATATTCTTTGTCTTATATAAAAGATAGTGCAAACGTATTTTTATTACAAAAAGATGTAAACTTTATACAAGAATACACTGCCAATCCAGCAACCACTGGTTCTCCTATATATTACGCTTCTTTTGATGTAGACACTTTTATTATAGCTCCCACTCCAGATTCTAGTTATAGTGTAGAATTGCACTATTTTTATAGACCTGCGTCATTAACCACAGATGATTCGGGAACAACATGGATAAGCACAAATGCTCCAGACGCTCTTTTATATGCTTCTCTTGTAGAGGCTTACACCTTTATGAAAGGTGAAAATGATTTAATACAATTATATAATCAAAGATTTGGTGAGGCTATACAAAGATTAAAAGGCTATGCAGAAGCACAAGAGAATATTGATTCTTATAGAAGAGGCTTACCTTCTAAATAATTTGACTTTTTCAATATAAAATTTATAGTGTTTTTTATGAAAAATAAAAGTGTTGCTATTGTTGCTTTAGGTAATAGCTTTTCAGAATATATATTAGCAAGAATAAGAAGCGAAAAATTCGATGAAGTTTGGACAATAAACTCTATGTCCAATGTAATTTATCATGACAAGTGTTTCATGATGGATCCTCCTTCAAGATTTTTAGACACACCAAATGCAGGTAAACAAACAAGCATTATGCAAGATAGATTGAAAGAAAAAAAAGGTATTCCTATTTTTTCTTGTTGTTTGGACGAAAGATGTCCAGATGTTGTAGAATATCCTTTGCAAGAGGTAATACAAAAAACTGGGTACGCTTATTTTAACAACACAGTTTCTTATTCTTTAGGTTACGCTGTTTCACAAAATGTATCTGATTTACATTTATATGGAATAGATTTTACACACAAGGATGTGGCTTTTGCAGAGGCAGGTAGAGCGTGTTGCGAGTTTTGGTTGGCAATAGCGATTTCTAAAAAAATTAAAGTGCATATAGCGAATAGTTCATCTTTACTTGATATGAATGTGCCAGATGATCAAAAACTTTATGGATATCATAGACTAGATGATCCACTCGTTACCACAGCAACACAAGGCAGTATGTTAATAACAAGAAAATCAAAACTAGAACCACCAGAACCATTGGATTCAAAATCTAATTTAATTGGTAGAGAAGATATACCTGGTATTAGTTATGAGGAGGAAAAAAATGTTTAATATTAATTTTTCAGAGGTAGGAAGTGTGAATGTTAAAACCTCACATCAAGGAGGCTTAACAAATGAACAGATAGCGGATCTTGCAGTGGATAAAATAGCTAGTATATCCGATCAAGCACCACCTCATGTAAGACAGCAAGCAAAGCTATTTAAAGAACAACTGAAAGTTATCTTGTATCATTATCTCATCTTGGCAAGAAGAGAAGAGCGTGGTACTATCATTCAAGCTTTAAGATCAAGTGGTCAAAAGGAAATGGCTGAATATATAAGGAGACTATAATATGGCTATAGCACAAGCGATGTGCAACTCTTTTAAAAAAGAATTAATGGAAGGTGTACATAATTTTAAAAACTCAGGGGGTAATACTTTTAGATTAGCACTTTATGCAGAAGGTGGTGGTGGTAAGTCAAGTACAACTGCTACTTTAGGTTTTGGTACAACTGCTTATACCACAACTGGAGAGATTCTAAACAGTGGTAGCTATGCTGCTGGAGGTGGAGAGCTAACAAGAGTTGATCCATCCGTTGCTAGTTCTACTTCTACTGCAACTGCTTTTACAGATTTTGCTGACATAAGTTTTACAACAGCAACAATTACGGCTATGGGTGCATTAATATATAATGACTCAAGTAGTGGTAATAGTGCAGTATGTGTTTTAGATTTTACATCTAATAAAACATCAACATCTGGAACTTTTACAGTTCAGTTCCCAACTGCTGATGCAAGTAATGCGATTATAAGGATTGCCTAAATGTCTTCCCTACAAGGTTGGGGTAGAGGCACTTGGGGTCAAGGTGCATGGAACGAACCTGTTAATGTAGAGCCTACTGGTGTTGTTGGTACAACTGCTTTAGGAACTCCTGATGGTATTCCTGGTGTTAACGTATCAGTAACTGGTTTATCTGCAACCACTGCTATAAGTCAAACAGGTGCAAGCACAGTTACTTTTACTGTTACTGTTGTTTCTGGTAACCCTTCAAATCATCCATATTATAATCAAGGATCAACAAACAAGTATGCCATCGGTGGATCAACTGCCACTTCTGATGTTACTTTAACTATGTATGAAGGTAACACATACAGATTTGATCAAAGTGATAGCAGTAATGATGGACATCCAATAAATCTTTATGAAGATAGTGGTAAAAATACAAGATACACAAGTGGTGTAACTTATAATATTGATGGCTCATCTGTATCTCAATCATCTTATGTTGACACCTCTACTTTTAATGCAGGCTCAACTAGATACGTAGAAATAACTGTTCCAGACGGAGCACCTACACTTCATTATCAATGTTATAATCATGCCCTTATGGGTTATCAAGCAAACACTCTTGGTATTCCTAATATTGCTACAACAACTGGAGCACCAGCCACTGGATTTGTTGCAACAACTGCTTTAGGAAATGAAACTGTTATAGGAAGTGTGGATATAGCAGTCACATTAGCTGGAGCACAAAGCTCACTATCTACTGTTGTCACAATACCACAATGTGTGGTATCTTTAACGGGAGTTAGTGCTACTAGTGGCACTGGAGAAGAATTAATATATAGTTTAATAGTTCCAAATCAAACAGCTAACTGGCAAGAGGTCGCATAATGGCAAGTACATTTGTAAATAATTTAAGACTCGAAGAAATGAATACTGGCGAACAGTCAGGAACTTGGGGTACTAAAACTAACACAAACTTAGAACTTATAGGTGAAGCATTAGGTTTCGGCACAGAAGCAATAACGACTAACGCTGATACACATGACACCACAGTGGCAGATGCTACTAGTGATGCTGGTAGAGCTATGTTTATCAAATACACTGGAACACTGGATTCTGCTTGTACCATAACAATCAGTCCAAACACCATGAAAAGAGTTCATATAATTGAAAATGGAACTAGTGGATCACAAAATATTATTATATCTCAAGGATCTGGTGCAAATGTAACAATAACACCAGGCACTGCAAAAGTTTTATATCTAGATGGAGCAGGTTCTGGAGCCGCCGTCATTGATGCTTTTGCACATTTATCTGTTGGTGATTTAACTGTAGATGATGATTTGATTGTATCTGATGATCTTACTTTAAAATCAGATAGTGCAGTGCTAGGTTTTGGAGCAGATACGGACACTACATTAACACACACAGATGGCACTGGACTTACACTTAATGGCACAAACAAACTTACATTTGGTGATGTAGCTAGTTTTATTCAACAATCAGCTGATGGCACACTAACAATAGATGGTGAAGCAATAATAGACTTAAATGCCAGTACAAGAGTTGATGTATCTGGCGATTTAAAAGTTGGCGATGATTTAACTTTAGGGTCTGATGATGCAGTGCTAGGATTTGGAGCAGACACTGATACAACCTTGACACATACAGATGGTAGTGGGTTAACTCTTAACTCAACTAACAAGTTAATGTTTAGAGATAGTGCTCTGTCCGTGAGTTCAAGCTCTGATGGTAAGCTAGATATTGACGCAGACACGGAGTGTGAAATCACCGCACCAACAATAGATCTAACTGCATCAACTAAGGTTACAGTGAGCAACGATGTTGAGGTTACTGGTAGATCCGTAGGTGTAACAGTTACGGCAGAAAACGATGGTAGTTTTGATTTAGCAGTTGGTAATGATTTTACTTGCACCACCACTGGTAATACCGAAATAACATTTAGTAATGCTGCTGCTGGACAATCTGGTAACATTAAGTTTGTAAATGGTGGTAATCATACAATAACTGCAAATGCACTTGTTGCAATAAACGCAGATGTATTGACTACGATATCTGCAAGTGGAACATATCATTTAGCATATTTTGTAACTGCCGCTAGTGGAAATGACACGATATTAGTTTCAGCATCGGCAATATTAACATAGGTTAAAATATGAGTATTATAAAGGCAAATGGTGCAGGAGATCAAAGCACTGGATTTTATAAAGGTGTAGCCACTCAATCAGTCAGATTTAATGGTGCGGATGAACACACCACTTTGAAACGTACAATAGGAAGTAGTGGTGGTAGCAGAAGAAAAGCTGTTTATAGTTGGTGGATGAAAGGTGATCTTGATACAGGAAGTCCATATTTTTGGTCTAAAGGTACAGGTGGTGGTGTAGCTGATATATTATCATTTCAACTTGGAAATGATAAAATTATGATATTAGAGTATGTTGGAGACAGTAATACAATGAATTTAACCACTAATAGATTATTTAGAGATCCTAGTGCTTGGTATCACATTGTTCTTGCTTTTGATTCTACTCAAGCGACTGCATCTAATAGACTTTTATTGTATGTAAATGGTATTCAAGAAACATCGTTTGCAACTGCTAGTTATGTAAGTCAAAATCACGATCATATATTTGGTTGGTATCAAACTGGTAATGCAGGGTCAACGATTGAAAGAATTGGTGCTTACGAAGGTACATATTACAGTGGTGATACAGATGGTGATCCTGGTTCAAGATTTAATGGTTATATGTCTGAATGGAATCATATAGATGGATTATCATTTTTTTCTGATACAAGTGGAACAGCAAACACCTCTTTTAACATAAACTCTTTTGGTGAATTTAAAAATGGAGTATGGATACCTATAAAATATACTGGTTCTTATGGTAATGAAGGTTGGAGACTAGAATTTAAAGAAACTGGAGTTGGCACTGCATCATCATCAACAATAGGTGCTGACACTAGTGGTAATACTAATCATTGGACATCAACTGGTTTAGCTACAAATGATTGTAATTTACCAGATAGTCCTGAAAATAATTGGTGTACTTTAAATTCTGAAGCTAGGAGAGAAGGTGCAAATGCTGATATGACATTCAGACAGGGTAACCTAAAAGCAACAACTTCATCTGCAAGTTATCAAACACACGCATTTGGCTCTCATGCAATTAATCAAATAGCATCACAAGGTGGTGTGTATTTTGAATTTAGATTTAATACTATTGATACATCAAGATGTTATGTAGGTCTGATTGGGGATAATGGTGTAGATAACAATCCCGCTGCCGCAGGAGTTGCAAGTTATCAATATCCAAGAAAATGTATGCTGCAAACTGCACTTTATCTTGTGCATACCACTAATACTGTTGGTGCATCAGATGACCTAAGAACTGGAAATACTGTTTTTGGTGTAAATGACGTATGTGGCATGGTTATTTTATCTGATGGTAAAGTGTTCTTTCATAGAGAAGGAACATACTTAAAAGACACAAGTGGTAATGTTGGCAACCCTTCTACTGGTGCAAACCCTTTGGTAACAATAGATTTGACAGAAGGTGATTGGTTGCCTTATTTTGGTTATGCTGGATCAGCAGTGACATTTAATTTTGGTCAAGATCCAACATTTGCTGGTGATGAAACTGCACCTGGAACAGACAAAACAGATGCAAATGGCATAGGTAGATTTTTGTTTGATGTTCCCACAAACTGTCTTGCACTATGCTCAAGCAACATGGCTGAACCAGCTATAGGTCCTAATTCTGCTACAAAAGCTCACGATTTGTTTGATTATTTAAAATACACTGGAAACAACACAGACAACACAGATATAGGTGATGGAAGTCAAAGTGAGGAGAGTTCTATTATAACTAGCACTGCGACAAGTAATACTAAAGGTACTAGTATAAGTTTTAAACCTGATTTAATTTGGACATTTGCTAACAGCAATGCAACACATAATTTGGCTACAGATTCATCTAGAGGTATTTATAAAGATGTATTTTTATCTACAGGTAGTGGTGAAAGTAACGACACAAATGGAATTAAAGCATATAATTCTAATGGATTCAGATTAGGCACATCAACTAATCATAACGTAAATTCAAGAGTTTATTATACATTTAATTGGAAAGCAAATGGTGGAACTGCAACTCTTACAAACGATGCAAGTGCAACTGGTGTGGGTTCAATAGATAGTGTTTGTCAAGCAAACACAACGGCTGGGTTTAGTATTGTAACTTATACTGGTGATAGTAGCGGAAATGATGGAACTAATTCAACTGTAGCACATGGTTTAGGTTCTGCTCCACAATGGATTTTTACCATTCCTCTAAATGTAAATGATGGTGCAGTTTTTCACCATGAAAATACCACTGCTCCAGAAACAGAAAGACTTATTTTGGCATCAACGTCAGGAACTTCAGCTACTAGTGATGATAGTACTTTTTTTAATGATACTGCACCTACATCAACAGTGTTTTCTATAGGATCAAGAAGACATGTTAATTCAGATGGTGGCATGGTTGCTTATTGTTGGACAGAAGTAGAGGGTTTTTCAAAGTTTGGTAGCTATATTGGTAATGCAAATACAGATGGCCCGTTTGTCTATTGTGGATTTAGACCTTTATTTGTTATGACAAAATGTACTGGTAACAGTAGTGCATGGCACATTTACAGTCCAGTTCTAGATCCAAACCCCACAGGATTTTTAAGAGCAAATGAAACTACAGCTTATCAAGATTATAACTATTGTGATTTTTTAAGTAATGGATTTAAAATAAGAGATAATGGAACAGAGGCTAATAGATCTACCAATAATTTTGTATTTATGGCTTTTGCTGATACACCCTTTAAATATGCCAATGCTAGATAGGAGATAAACATGGTCTGGAAACATAATGGTAAAGTTATATCAGTTGGAAAATCATGGGTAAGTGACACTAATACTAAATACCCTAAACAATGGATTAACCTTACAGACGCAGAGAAAAAGTCTGCTGGATTAGTTTGGGAAGATGATCCTGTAGTTGAAACTTTTGATAATAGATTTTATTCAGCAAAAGATGTAGAACTTAAATTAGCAGATGAAAATGCAGTTGATGATAATGGAAAAGCAATTATAGATTTAAGAACAGGTAAACAAATGGTTGCACTTGGTCTTAAGTCTATTTGGATAAATAAAACAAAAGAAGAAACCAATAATTTATTAAAAAAATCTGATTGGGAAGTAACTCGCAAAGCAGAAAAAGGGACTGCAATAGCTAGTGCTACAAGCACATACAGAGACAAAGTTAGAACTGCTTGTAATACAATAGAAACAAAGATTAATAATTGTGGTAACTTAACTGAATTTAAAGCACTCTTTGAAGCACCAGTAGACAGTGATGGCAACCCAACGGGTAATGCACCTATATATGATTTTCCAGATGAGGCTTAATAATGCCTATAACATCTTTAAAGTTCAAACCTGGAATAAATAAAGAGACAACATCATATTCAAATAAAGGTGGATGGAATGATTGTGATCTTGTTCGTTTTCGTTTCGGATATCCAGAAAAATTAGGTGGTTGGGAAAAATACTCACCAAACACTTTTCTTGGATCATCAAGATCTTTGCACACATGGGCGAACTTACAAGGCAATAGCTATTTAGGTATCGGAACAGAAATAAAATTCTACATAGAAGAGTCACAAGGTTTAAATGACATTACTCCTTTAAGAAGAAAGGTTGTTAGTGGTCAAGTTGTTTTTGATTTAGATGGTCAAACAGTTGGTGCAGACGTAACAGGTGTAGTGGGAACCACAGCAGTTGGAAGTGAAACAGTAAACGCAGTTTCTAATGCACAATTTACTCCAGTTGTGGTAGATGGTGTGACTTCTACTAGTGAGATAGGAACATCTGATCAACAAGTAACCACACCAGCAGGCGTAACTTCAGTGGGCACTGTAACTGTAACCACAACTGTTATACCAACTAATACAACAGTTACAGATTTTGTAGATGAGGGATAATGGCTATAACTTTTACAACTTCGACTTCCTCTGCACAAGCCACAGTCAATGACTCTGGTCACGGAGCTATAGCTGGAAGTTTTGTTACATTTAGTAACGCTAACACAGGTAATCTTGGTTTAAATTCAAAACTTAATAATGAATTTTCTATAACGTCTATAACTAATGCTAATAGTTATGTTATTACTCTTAGTGCTAATGCTGATACTGCTTTGTCTAGTGCTGGTTCGGCTGACGCAGAGTATCAAATTAACGTAGGTATCAATACAGTTGTGCCTGGAGATGGATGGGGTGCGGGTACTTGGGGTGCAGATGGATGGGGTTCTGCTTCAGGTGAAACTGCTGGTGGTGGCACTCTACGTTTATGGTCACAAGATAATTTTGGTGAAGATTTAATATTCAATCAAAGAGATGGGTTTATATTTTACTGGGACAAAACTTTAGGGACTAGCTCACGAGCACAAAATTTACTTGAGTTATCAGATGCTGCACCCAGAAAATCTAGAAAAATAATCGTATCAGAGAGAGACCGTCATGTGATATGTTTTGGAGCAGCTCCTCTAGGTTCTAATACGCAAGACAGGCTACTTGTCAGATTTAGTCATCAAGAAAATCCTTTCTTTTGGACACCAACGGCAACTAACACGGCAGGTGATTTAAGAGTTGGATCTGGTTCCGAAATAGTTACTGCCGTCAAAACAAGAAGAGAAATAATTATACTTACAGATACTTCTGTTCACAGTATGCAGTTCATAGGTCCACCTTTTACTTTCGGTATAAATCAACTTGCGAGTGCTATAACAGTTCGTGGGTTTAACACTGCGGTGGCTGTTGGTGATGCAGTTTATTGGATGGGTTATGATAGATTTTATATTTACGATGGTCGTGTTCAAGTAATTCCTTGTTCTGTAAGAGATCATGTGTTTAGAGATTTTAATGAAAATCAGTCAGATAAAGTTTATGCAGGTGTAAACTCAGCTTTTGGTGAGGTGTTTTGGTTTTATCCATCTGCAACCAACTCTGGTGCAAATGGTGGCACAGATGAAAATGATAGATATGTTGTTTATAACTACGATCAACAAATATGGTATGTTGGTAACCTTGCAAGAACATCATGGGTAGATAGAGGTGTTTATCAATATCCAATGGCAACAGACTCTAATCTTGTATACAACCATGAAAAAGGTAACGATAACGATGGTACTTCTATGTTATCTTTTATTGAGTCAAGTCCATTAGATATACAAGATGGAGATCAGTTTGTATTTTTAAGACGAATGATACCAGATATAAGTTTTGATAACAGTGATGTTGACGCTAGTGATGGTCAAAAGGGTGTGTTTATGCAATTAAAAGCACAAAGAAGTCCTGCTGGTGGGTTTGTTAAAACATCAACACAAACTGTGCTTTCTGACACAGAGTTAAATCATTTAAGATTGCGTGGCAGATCATTTGGTCTTAGAATACAAAGTACAACTCCGAAAGTTCATTGGAGGCTTGGCACACCGAGAGTTGACATAAGAGCGGATGGTGACAGATGAGTAGACAACTTGTACCACCAAATTTTTCATTACCACCAAATGAATATGATGTTCAGTATTTTAATGAAATGGTAAGGAGTTTAAGTCAACTTGTGACACAACTACAAAACCCTGGTGAACTTAGAGGAACTAAGATTACTTTGACTGATTTACCTACAAGTGATACTGATTTAGAAGTAGGTGCTTTATTTAACGACAACGGGACAGTCAAAGTTAAAACATAGACGATTGAAAAAACAACAATTAATTGGTATTATAAATTATGGGCATATTTAAAAACATAACCAACTTTTTAAAAGACGCTGCACCAGTAATCGGTAGCACGATTGGTTTTGCTTTAGGTGGGCCAGCAGGTGCTGCAATAGGATCTGGTATCGGATCATTAGCTAGTGGTAGAGATGCCAAAGAAGCATTATTAAACGCAGGAATGGCATATGGCGTTGGCACATTTGCAAAAGGTGCAGGATTTGGAAAAGGAACTGGTGAGGGCATAGAAAGATTGTTGCCAAGTAAAGATGGCGTGTCCGCTTTTGGTTTAGGCACACCTTCTAATACTATGTTTGCTAATGATGCAGCAGCAAGTGTTGTGCCCACAGGTGTCAAGTCCGTCAAAGATACTGGAATAATTAGTAAACTTATGCCAGAAAGCACTTTAGGAAAAATAGCACTTGGAGGCGGAATTGGTGCACTTGCTTTAGGTGGATTAGGAGGAGAAGAAGAACAGGTGAAATCTAATCTTATGGATCCTTATCCAGTGGGTAAAACAAGATTAGGGTATGGACGAATCGGAGATAACCTGTATAATTTAGATGACGAAGAAGATAGAAAAAGATATTTTGAAGACAATAAAAACAGACAGTCTGGTTTAAACACGATGCTTGCGGCAAGTGGTGGTGAAGTAGAGGGTCCCGGTACAGGGACCAGTGATTCAGTTCCTGCTAGATTATCAGATGGTGAGTTTGTATTGACTGCCAAAGCCGTGAGAGGTGCAGGTGGTGGAGACAGAAATGTTGGTGCAGCAAGAATGTATGACATGATGTCACAATTAGAAAGAGTAGCATAATGGCACAAACAGTAGATACAACACAAACCGTTAGATTAGCACCTTTTCAAGAACAATTTTTATCTGATATTTTTGCAAGTGCAAAGGCATTGACAGGCGAAGGTTCACAAATGCCATTCGCTGCTCAACAGTTAGCAGGTCTTTCTCCTGCTCAACAGCAAGCGATAGCAAGTGCAATGGGTGGTGTTGGATCTTTCCAACCTTTTTTACAGAGAGGTGCTGAAGCGTTAGGTCAGGGTATAGGTGCTGTGGGTGCTGGACTTGGAACAATAGGATCAGCTGTAGGTCAGGCAGGTCAGGCAACATACGATCCAACATCATATCAACAATTTATGGATCCATTTACAGAAGATGTTATTGCAAGAACACAAGCCGATATAGCAGATCAAGGATTTAAACAGCAAGATCAATTAGCAGCAAGAGCCGCAGGTGCAGGTGCTTTTGGAGGATCAAGACAAGGCATAGCTCAAGGTGAGATTGCAGCTAATGTATTAGATCAACAAGCAAGAACTGGTGCACAATTAAGATCACAAGGTTTTGCTCAAGCTCAAAGTGCCGCACAGCAAGCAGCACAACAACAATTAAGACAAGCACAACTAACTGGTCAGTTAGGTCAAACAACTGGTGCACTTGGTGCACAGATCGGGCAAATGGGAACACAAACTGCTGGTCTTGGACAATTAGGACAACAAATGGGTGTGCAAGATATAAATACATTATTAGGTATTGGTGGTTTACAACAAGGTCAAACTCAAAAAGCACTTGATATAGCAAGATCTAATATGCTTGCAGAGCAATCATTGCCTTATCAACAAATTGGTTTTATGTCTGATATATTTAGAGGTGTTCCAGCATTACAACAAACTTTTTCTTCACAGCAATCATCACCTCCTAGTACATCATCTCAGATACTAGGTCTTGCACAAGCAGGTATTGGTGCTTATGGTTTGATGAATCAAGGCAAAGGTTTTCCAGGATTTGGTTAAGAGGTAGATAATGAATAATCCACTACAAAGAAGAATGTTCGCACAACAAGCTATGAATAATAGCAGACAACCTATGGGTATTCTTGCATCATCGCCAGAGTTGATGGGTGCAGTGCAACAAAGATTTTCTAATGGTGGTTTTTTTGATCGCATGTTTCCAAGATATGCAACTTCCCCTGTTGCAAAAGGTTTAGAATTTATAGCAGGAGAAAAATTTAAAAAAGGTGGCGAAGGTGAGACACTAGCGAATATTGCTCAACAATCATTACAATCACAGATATCTCCAGTTATACCTGGTGTGGATCAAACAGCTGTTAATCCTAATCTATTTGAGATAAACAGAAGACTAGTTTCAAATACAAAAGGAACAGACAAAGGAACAGACAAAGGTATTGACGGAGAAGTTACCACAAGTGGAGATATTGAAGAGCAATTAAAAAAATCAGATGAAGACAAAGGGGTGATTGATCTTGAATCAACTCCTCCTAATCTTGATTCAATAGATGTTATAATAAATGAACAAAATGAAAAAGGTAATAATCTAAAGAAGAAAGATAAGGTAGCAGACGAGTCGAAAGAAAAACCTGATCCATTGTTAAAAGGAACAGAGTTCAAAGAATTAAAAGATGCCAAAGCTAAATTACAAGAGATTCAAAGCAACATAAACAAGCCGAATCCAGGAGCACCGATTGTTTCAGAATTCAAAGGCGTATTAGATCAAATTCAAACAGAATTAAACAAAAAACAAGAAGAATTAACAGTTGATGAAGTAGATAAATTAGCTAGAAGATATGCTGGTTTAGAGGATAATGCTAATTATGATGATGATAAGCATACTGCTTTTTGGATGTCTTTAATTAAAGGTGGATTAGCGATAGCTGGAGGAGAAAGTTCTAATGCTTTAACAAATATAGCAAAAGGACTAACGATAGGTGTGGATGCCTATGGAAAAGATCTAGCAAGAATTAATGCACAGGAAAGACAAGACAGAAAAGATCTAGCACAAGCAAGATATAAAGTTGTAGAAGATGCCAAAGACGATTTCTTAGCTCTTAGAACAGCTAAAGTTCAGTATCTACAAAACAAAGCACAACTGTTACAAAGTAGCGAGCAGTTCAAAGAAAGTTTAGAGTTTAAGAAAACTGAAGCTGCAAACAACAGAGCCTTTCAAGCCGCAACTTTCGAAGTTAATCTATTTAAAACTATAAAAGATATTGAAATAGCTGGAGAAACTTTAGAGCTTAAGAAAGAAACACTAGCACAAGATAAAGAACTTAGAGAAAAAACACTAGATATCACAATAAAACAAATTGAATCCAGAGAAAATCTAGGCGTTCTAGGCGAAGATGCTAAGAGAATACTTGCAATGGGTGAAGAGTATGCAACATTCAAAGATGGTAAATTTAAAATTAGCGATGATGGAAGAGAGCTACTTGAAACATATTTGATGTCTAAAACCACAGGTAAAATTACAGATCTAATGCAACAAGTTAAAGATGCAAAAGAAAATTTTATAGTATCTGGTGTAAAATTTAAAGATGCTAAAACAGCTAAATCAGCAGCTTTTGCATTCTATAAAGGCGGATATGCAGATGCTGTAGGTAAAGCAAAAGATGATATACAAACAGGAAAATCAGCAACAGACATAATCAACGACATAAAAAAACAATTTGCAAAAGATTATGGTGGCACTTTCGGTGATCAGACTCCTGCTAACGATGGATTTTC
>Ga0098043_1000525_pt1 | contig 13521 bp, 6 predicted proteins | sample 9B_taG_FD_92581 | JGI IMG/M metagenome (GOLD analysis project Ga0098043, IMG submission 92581) | Marine viral communities from the Subarctic Pacific Ocean - 9B_ETSP_OMZ_AT15188_CsCl metaG | ecosystem: Environmental > Aquatic > Marine > Oceanic | place: Subarctic Pacific Ocean | collected 2015-01-10 | reverse complement strand
ATTTCTGGTGAATTATTTGTCATATCATTTATTTCTTGAACTCTTTTAATTGTAGCTTCATCAATATTATCAACATTTCTTTTCAAGAAATCTTCAATTAATTCATTCTGATAATTAACATCTCTTACATCACCAATATCTAACTTATTCTCTCTATCATCACCAATAGATATATTATCTTGTCTTTCTGTTACAATCTCTTTTAACTTCGGATATTGTTTTCTCAACCCTATTTGAATATCTTTAATTTGTTCCAATGTAGTGTTTGTAAATTTTATTTTAACCCTACCCTTTGGTGGCATAAATGTTAACTCATATGGATTACCAGTTGTTGAGTTTTGTATTTCACCATCCACTACATTTAATATTTTATATCCATAATCATTTTCTACTTGATGATAAGTGGCTTTTCTTTTCTCTACATCCCATAGTAAAAATCCGTGACTTGGTTCTTCCGAATAATTTTGTTGAATCAATGAACCAGGATATGCGATAGTTTCTTCTTCATTTAAGAATTGTCTTTTATGTATATCACCCAACAACACCATGTCATATCCAGCAAATGTGTCATTAGTCACCCTATCATCTTGAACTTGGAATCCATTGTCATAAAAGTGTTTATCCACTCCACCATGGAATAAAGCTATTGATGTGTTTTTTAAATCTTTTGAATTTGGTATTGTATCCGTTATTTGTTTTCCTTCTTTATCAATATCAAATATAGATAATGTGGCAAAATCAATATTATCCATATTGTAAACACCTGTCTTTTTCCAATAATGTAAATTAGGTGTAATTTTTTGAACTAAATCAACAATAGGTGAAAGTGTATCTTCTCTTGATTTATTGTTTAAATTACAATCGTGATTACCTGGTATAACAATCGTAGGAGCAATCTTACATAATTCTAAAAAGAAGTTTGCAACCATTCTGACTTCTTCAGGAGATGTATCTAATTTTCCGTGAACCACATCACCACCAATGTAAATCACATCTGGTTTTAATTCTTTTAATTGTTTATATAAATTCTTAAATACTTGTCTGTATTCTACAAACCTATGTAATTTACGAATGTGAATATCTGCTAAGTGAGCAATTGTTTTAACCATATAACCTGCCTTTTATTATATCTGAAAATGTTGATTGTCTTGTTGAGTTGAGTAACTTCCAAAATTGTGTGAAACCTAATTCTGATGGGTCTTTATCTTTCATATTTAATAAGTATGTTGAAATACCATAATCCATTAAAAACTTACTTAGTTTAATTGCATCTTGTCTAGCATCTTCATCTAATGCGACATATATTGTTTTCACTTTTTTTTCTACTAATCTTGTAACTAATGTTTTACTTGGAAACTTACCTAATAAAGGAATAGCATTTCTTCTAATTGCAATAGCGTCAAACACACCTTCACATAAAACAATTGGTTCATTCCAATTCACAAACATTTCAAAACACACTGTATCTTTTGACATTGGTGGATTTTTGTATTTAAGTTTAGAATTAGGAAACATATCTCGTGCTATAAAATAATTCAATTTACCATCAGCATCATAACTTGGTATAATAATACGATTAGCATACCCATTAGAAGAACAATAACCCATAGAATAACGAATAATATCTATACCACCAATACCTCGTCTTTTTAAATAACTGATTGCATTTTTATACAATGGGTCAGTTGATGGTTTCCAAAGTGGTTGATAACATTGTGGTAATGAAACATTATATTCTGTCTTTTCATCTTTTTCATTCTTAACACCTTTGTAATCACCAAGTATTTTCAACACCTCTGATATGATTTGTTTAGGTGCATTTATCTTACGAAGTAATATTCCTATCTTATGTCCACCTTGATTACAAACCCAACAATGCCACTTCTGTGTTTCAAAATTTACTTGAAGTTTCTTTTTATGATGATTACAGAAAGGACAATGGAAAGCATGTTCTCCACCTTTCATTTCATAACTTGGATATAAAACTTTTTCTAATAATTTAACTAATTCGTATTTATACATTTAATACAATATACGAAAGATTTAGCAATAAATCAAGCTTTTTTTTCATAAAGTGACATAACCAATCCATCATACATATCAATATTTCTTTTATCCCAATTTCCTCTTGTGGTTTTTTTACACCATTTTTTAGTATTGTACATTTTTTCTATTTCTTCTTGTACAAATTGTTTTGCTTTTTTACCCTTGACTCTCGCTTTTCCAAACACTTGTTTTCTAGCAGTCATTGGATTTATACTATGAACATCAAAATCAAAGTTCTCTAACATAAAACATAGTATTGCATTAAACTTTGCTAACTTGATAATAACTTGTTGTGAAGTTCTTCCACCAGCAAAGCCTGATAGATTGTCTTCAATGTTAATATCCATTACACTATCAATATACGGACTTTCATGAATAAATCCAAGCACTTTTTGTACTTTATCTTTGGGTGTTTTTTCTTTTTTGATATCAATGAATCCCATATCGAGAATCTTCTTATCTTCTGTGAATGCATATCCAACACAGGTCGTGGATGCATCTAATCCTAATGTAACCATTTGTCTCCTAAATGTCTAATTTTATTTTAAATTTTAATTTTATTTTATCACTTTTTCTAATTGGTCTTGGTAGTGTAGCCTGAATAATAGGTTCTTTAAAATTATTTTCACTATATAAATTAATAGTTGTTATATAAGGTTGAAAGTCACTACCTGTAAAATGTGTAGCTAAATTTGGTGTAGTTAATTTTAGAAATCCACTATCATCATTTTTTAGTGGAGTTCGTAAAGTATAATTTGTAGAATGATTAAATTCATTTGGGTCTATAGTAATGTTGTACTCACGAGTTGTTATTTGATTTGATGAATCGAACTGTAAAGTATAATTAGTAGCTAAATCAGAGTATTTTACACTACCACTCCAAGAACCAGTTTCTGTTATAACAGCTAACCCTTGATTATAAAATATGTTTCCAACATAATTGTCTGAAGATGATGCATTAGAGGTACTTTGTGAATGATGAGAATTTGTTGAATATAAATTTCCCTTACCATCATCTATAATAATTGGATTATTACCATTGTTATCGGTATTGTTTTTATCAATAAGTTTAAAACTATTTTGTTTTATATTGTCACCATAATACTTAGATGGAATTGAAATCAAAGAACTACTTGGATAACCATGATATTTTGATAAGAATTGAGTTTCTCTGTTTTTAGTTATGGATAAATTTGCAGATGGAGATGTATATTTTTGTTCATTTGTATACTTTGGAGAACCACTTGTATAAAATAAAACATTTAAAGAATCCCAATGTTTTACGTTTATAGAACCAGAAACTATTTTTACTGTCTGCAGACCAAATGATGATGTATTGAGATTTTGTGTAAAGTGTACAATGTTACTCTCAATTAGTGTTGAATTATCAATCTCCTTGAATACATACATATCATTTTTCTAAAATGTTAACTTAACTTTTATAGTAGCTTCTGATGTAAATGTTTTTTTAACTGCTTTTGATAATTTACCAACCGCGACCATATCTCCATTTGAATTATATAATTCTACACCAGTAATAAATGTAGTAGGATTACCAATCATATTACTATGTCTTAAATCATTTTGTGAACCTGAAACAAATGTTGGATTATTAGAAAAGTTCATTTCTCCACTTCTTATTCTACAAAAATATTGAGCACTTACTTGGTCTTCTTCCGCTCTATAAACTAATTTTGTTCCACTAGGTTGTAAACAATTTGCAAATCTTAAAGCTATTTTTTTGTCAGTTCCACCAGTACCTGTCCCTATTCCAAAACCATTCATTGTATGTCCTACTGATGTTCTAAATGTTACAACATCATCTCTATTAGCATGTTTACCTGGTATTGATGCTGAAAGCTCTTGTTGACTTAAAACAACTATACCTTGGTCTGGATAAAAGAAACCAAAAGTTCTAGTACTAGCTGCGGTATGAACTGTTCCAGCAGAACCACTAACCACGTTAAATCTATCACCAGCTACAGTAGCAACAGCTGTAGAATTTGCACTATCATCTGTAAGGTTAAGAGTTGTGGCACCTGCAGAGTTAGCTGAATTTGAACCACTTAAAGTAATAGTCCAAGTTCCTTTATTTAATCTATCTTTCATTCTACTTCTTTTAGCTGATAAGATAAATATATCAGTATCTTTTCCACTAGAAATTTTAGCTTCAGTTGGTACAGTATTTAAACTATTATTTCTTGATATAAAAAATCCACCAGTAACTTCTGTAGGAGCCAAAAGTAAACTAGCATATTGTTTATAAACTGCTTCTGATTTTGATTTAGCAGTTGAATCTGAACTAAAATTAGCGTTTCCATATCCTGTGGTACTACCAAAAGCTATATTAAACTCCTCAACAGTCGGAGAAGTAGCTTTTGATAAACCATAAAAAAACTCTTCATTTGTATCACTTAATGATGATGTAACTATACTTGATAATGTTGTTGTACCATCTGAAAAATAAGCTGATGTTACTTTTTCCGTTTGGGTAATTTTATCCATACCCTCTGTTGAATCTAATGTTAAAAATGAACCCGCTATAGCCATTTTATTAATCTCCTATGTTATTATTACCCTACTGGATTTTGATTTTGTGGTGTTATAGTTTCGACAACGTTGTTTATACAAGTTGCAGAAAATTGTGCTCCAGTTTCCACATCATAAATAAATATATTTGTTTGTTTACCAGCAGTTGATTGTTGTTCTGGTATTAAAGTAAAACTATTATCAAATGTATATTCCATCGCATGTGGGATATCTTGTTCTGGTAAAAACATTTTGCTTGTTCCACTTACTGGTACACCGTTACCTAAATTTGTTCCTATAATTGATGGGTCTTGTATAATTAATATTTTTCCTAAGTTTTGAGATGAATTGTAACCACTAAGGTCTACATTAACTATAGTGTTGACAGGTGGGGTAGATGTAAAAGTAAATACACTGCCTCCAGAAGTATCCATACCAGTAACAGCTAATGTTGGAATTGCCTTTGATTCTTGGTTCAATGAAATTAATCTATTTGTTAGATTAAATTCAGTATGAACATTTGCCTCTAGTTGTGGTAAATTTTCAATAGCTTCACCGAATTGTGAAGTTTGACTGGCATTTGGATTAAATAAAGTATAATCTACACCTCTATCTGATAAAGTAAATTGTGTAATCGCAATATCTTCACCATTTTTTAACATCTCTCTACCTTTTTTAGTTAACACTGCGTCAACTGTGATTGATGAATTATCTAAGTATCCCATTTTTTTCTCCTAAATATATTCTAATTCATATATAAATATTAACAAATTAAAAAAATATAGTATTTTTTAATTAGTAGATTATTCTATCGTCACTATCAATGGATGGATTACCTCCACTTTTTACTCGTATAGAATTTTCACCACCAGTTACTTTTACCCTATAGAATGAAGCCGTTGAATAATCTTCATATCTTACATTTAAAAAACCAGGGTCTGTGTTTTGTGTTCCTTCATTCATTCTCTCTTTAAATGGTTGGCTAAATTTAGACACATGATTTGCTGGAAAAAATGTTTCTGTGCCATCAGCTGATGAAGAGAAATATCTTGTTTTACCCATCATCCTACCTGTTATAGCTCCTGGATTTCCATTTACAAATGATTCATATGTTATTGAAGAATTAACGCCATCTGATAAAATTGTTCTATTTTGTAATCTTTTATGATTAGTAAAATCAGTATGTTTAAATGAACCAAAATATTTATCTTGTGAACCTGAGTAAATTTCTTCGTCTCCAATCGAAATAAATAAAAATCTTGAATCAAGATGAAGTGTATTAAAATCATTATTAGAGCCAGTGTCTGATGCAAAATTTATAAAGTGTAAGTTATTAGTACCTTTTCCATAATTACTGTGAATATTTTCAAACGATTTATTCAATGTTACTCCAAAGTCAAATGAACCTGATTTCTCTCTTTCAAAATTAACACTTGGTAATTCTGGTTTAACATTAATAGTCCCATTTTTAGTATCTTCAAAAGTAAAATTTCTACTAACGTCTAAACTTATCAAACCAGTTTTTGTATCCTCTAAGTTTGCACTACTACTAACGTTTATATCGTACAATCCATCTTTTGAGTTTTCAATATTGAATAAAGAAACAGGTAAAGTATTTACACTACTACTAAACGGATTTACTATTTCAACTGAGTGTTCTTTGTTTTTATATTTTGGTTTTTCTAAAATAGTTGGTTTTATTAAAACACTAGCTCCAGAATTTTTATCACTAAACGTTGACCCACCAGGCACAACAGATTTTATAGCCTCTGTTAGGGATTGATTGAATATATTTTCTTGTCCTCTTATAAAATCGTTAACATTTACCTGAATTGGGTGACACTCAAAAAATTCTTGTCTAAAAGCATCAAAATTCAAATATGATTGTGAATAAAAATTAATTGGATTTCCATAAAGTTTTTCAAAATTAAATCCATCAAGTTTTGTCAAAATTTCAGTATTAATAATATCTTGAGGTGAGTTAGTTAATTCAAGTTTATTTGATATTTTTAACTTAGGTTTTTCACCTTTTGGATTAATTAAAGATTTGACTGAATCTTTGTTAGAACTTAAATCTCCAAAATATTCTGGTTGTATATCTATTAATACGTTATTATCACTTTCTTTAGTTGTATTATCTTGAACATTAAATTTAATAATATCAATAGTGTCAAAACCATACACAGATGATGATGCAAAATGTCTTGCAGACTTATCAAAACTATAGTTTGTTTTTAGTGTACATTTTGGTGCTGAATCAACAATTTTAAAGTTTTGTGTAGATGATGACACAGAACTTGAATTATAATTTTCTCCTAATTTAAAATGATAAATTAATTCTTTTTCATGTGACCTTAAAGTATTTCCTATTGTTGAAACTTTATTTATAGTATGATGTCTAAATTTAGAAATACTTAATGGGGTTGTCCATGCTTTTATTTGTGATAATGAACCACTAATTGTTTCACCAACATATAAATTAGATGATGAATCTTGATGTCTTGAACCTGATGAAAACCAATTTAAATTTGCAAAATGATTACTATCTTGGCTTACACCACCACTAATTGACATTGTTACATATTGATAAGGCCCTATACCATTATTGTTTTGTAAAGAAGCGTGAAGACGATATTCATTGGTAAGATTACCAGCGATACTTTGTGTCATTCTTTGAACCATTAAATTCAACAATTGCCCATCTTGTATTGAAAAGAATTGAGTTGACATTGAAACTGCATTTGTAGCTATAGCTAAAGAACCTGTTTCAGAATTATTTAATCTAAATTCAAAAGATGAACTAGCTCTATCTGAACTTGGGATTAATCTTAAATCCCAAAGTGTTTCAGTGCCACTACCACTTGATTTTAAAATTGTTTGTTGATTAGAACTATCACGGTGTTTATAAACAAACTCGAATGTATTAGCATTTGCATCATCCATCCACCAATCAAGTTCTAAAGTTCTACTTGGAACATTTCCAAACATATATCTATATAAATTTTGCCTTTGTACTGAAAAACTACTTAAAGGTTTTCCTAAATTAGTATCATTTATAGGTGGTGCACCAGTTGTTAAAGTTGTAAAAGTTGGTGGTTCATCGTTTATCACATTAGTATCTTGACCTATTTGGTTACCTACTACTCCACCAAACTCTTGTAGTTTTAAAACATCAGGTGGATATCCATATACATTTAACATAGCCCTTACTGAATTTTGTGTTCCTTTTGTCTTGTAAATGTATAATAAATTATTTAAAGTTTTTCTCCAAGTGTTATTTTTAATATCATCAATTGATGTTACACCAGTTAGATATTGTCCAAGTGAATCTTCTAAACTACCACTAAAAGGATTTATGACTTCCCAACCCATATTTGCTAACAACATAGGTAATGTATTTTCTGGTGGTGAATTAGTCTTATCATATCCTCTTTTATGAATTGTGCCCATCGAATCAATATGGTTTCTTACTATATCGTATTGTTCACCTTGAAGATTTAAAAAATCTTTAAAATCATTATATTCTGAACTTTCTTTTATATAAATTGGTAAATTATTCTCTAAAGAATGTATATTATTAGTATCAAAAGTCTCAGCCTCTGATAAAGCATTGTTATACCAATCTGTAAATAGAGTTGATGTAGTTTTGTAAATATTATCAAATGGTAAGACATCAGTCGGATTATTTAATGATACCTTAACATCTGTGATTTTTGTTTCCGTTACGCCACCTGGGTAAAGATATAATTGTTTAACCTCTGCTGGAGAAATGGTTCTATCATAAACTCGTGGGTATTGTAGAAATCCATTAAATCCTATTCCATTTCCACCTATAACATCATTACCAGCTAATTTTAATCTTTCATCACCACCCAATGAACTTGTTATAAAATCCATACCTGGTTCTTGTCCAGTGGCGTTAATTGTAGAAATATCTGTGGTTGCACTATTGGCCAATACACCATTTTTATAAAGTTTTAATCCAGTAGAAGAACCACTTTCAAATGTCATTACAATGTGATTCCAACCCAATCCATCATCAGCTTGATTTGATGTTTCTTGAGCAATTGATGCACTACCAGCATTATTAGTTCTAATTCTAGCCATGTATCTATTATTCTGTTGTGAATAATCAATACCATATGAATCACTAAAAGAACCTCTACCAAATACAGATTGAGTGTTTCTATCACCAGCATTGTTTTGTCCATCAGCTGAACCTGTTGTTGGTGAAAATCTTTTAACCCATATACTTAATGAAAAACTACCACTTATACTAAAATTATAATCATCTGATTTAAAAAATACTTCATCATCTTGACCAGGAGAACTCGCACTTAAAAACAACATTGATTTACCATATTGTCTTCCATGAACTTCAACACCATTTCCTATAGTTGGTGCACCAGCTTTAGAACCTGTATTCCCATTACCACTAAAGTCACCTAACATAGAATCTACTAATAAACTACCTGAAGTTTGTGAATCTACATTCCAATAACCTTGTAAACTTGATGATAGAGTGTTTTTATAATAAATTTTAAATAATTCACCACTTGGCATTACTGAACCAAAAAATGGAACACCTGATTGTGATACTACAGTTGTTGGATATTGATTAGTTGAATCTTTAATTTTGTATGAACCTGTTTTAGTGCTTCCACTTAAAATATGAATTTTTGTTGAACCAGCTTTAAAATCATCATGATTCAAATCAGCCATATCATTATTTGATGTATTTGGTATAAAATATGAGTGAGATGTTTCAAAAACATATCTTTGATATTCACTACCTGTTATATTAGGATTTAAAATATTATCTTGAAACTTAGCGTCTTCCGGTAGTCTAAGCCCCAATCCATTAGTATTCATATCTAAATTGTTATTATCCCAAGTTATTGAACTACCACTATTACCTTTCATTAAAAATGATAAATATATTGAATCATCATAGTTAAAAAATGGTTTATTTTGAACAAAATATTTATTTGTGAATAAATCTGTTTCTTCTAATCCACCCGCAGCTATATTTTCCGATGAAAACTTATACATTTGATTAAATCCATCAGTTGGCCCTAATTCAACACCCTCATCAGATACTGGGAATGTATCGGCATAATTTACTAAAGATGGTGCCGATGCAGTGGATTCAGTTTGCCCATCAAAGTATAAGAATTTTTCATATGGTGTAAATGTATTAAATTCTTGTTTTATTTTATTAAATAAATTTTTTCTTTTTTCAATTATAAAAACTGCATCACCATCAAATGAACTTGAAACATTTAATGAACTTGATATTTCGGAATAATGTCCTTGAATAGTTTCTACTTTAGTTTTGAAATTTTCTAATTTCTTTTTAGCAGAACCAAAAAATGTATGATTTGAAAATTCATTAAAATCTGTATTAAGATTTGGATACCCGTATTCACTTGATGATATTAAATAGTCAGCTTCAATCTCACCGATAGAAGCTGAAATTGATAACTCGTCTAAACTTTGAAAACCAATATCATTGTTATCAGGATTAATCCAATTTTCTTGAGAATCTGGAAGTAAACCATCACCAAAATTAACATCAGGCACATCAGAAAAATAGAATATGTCTTGAAGTTGTGTTGTTAAAATTTCTTCTTCAATTGTAACCCTTGATAGATTCCTAATATTACCAGGTAATTGATTGTAAAGTTTTAAAATTATAGATTGATTATCTGTACCATCTGTAATTTTATCAAACATATAATTCATTATTGGAATATGTTCACCATTCCCAATGCTCAATACATGTTTAAATTGATATCTATAATTTGGATTTGGTATTTCTTGACCAAAAGTTAATGAGTTTTCGTCATCATCTATTATAAGTTCAGGTTCAAAATTATTGAATGCATCTGTTAAATTAGTAATTATATTAGAATCATTTAAAATGTTTTCGTTTAATAATTTTAACCTAACTTCTTTTCTTGAAGTTGAAACTTGTTTTACAATAAATTCATAAAATTTATTAGTAGCAATAAAGTCAGTAAGTGGTCTCAGAGATGGTAAATTATTTAATGTCTCTGAATCTGGACCTACATCACCTTGAGTTTCTGAAAATTTTGGTGGTTCAGGTATTTGTCCTGTTACAATATCCGTAACCATAGCTGCAATATCAAGTCTACCAGCACTATTCCACGCTGTGGCGTCTGCTGTATTTAGTATTTCAGGCCCATCTTCTATTTGTGTTAAATTAAATTCTTCAAACCAATATGGTATTTGAAAGTTTTGAATAGAGTTAACTTGATTTAAAAAATCAATTTGTATTCTATAATCACCTTGAGGTAATTGAAAATCATTAAATATTTCATTTGGTTTAATGTAAATATTTCCGTTAGAATTTTCATATATTTTAAAGTCATTAAAAACAACATCATTAATTGGAGGGCCAATTATTTTTTCTTCAAGACTATTATCTCCAATTTTAAATGGTGTTACATTTATTGAAAAGTTAGTATTACTTAAAGTAGAAAAGAAAACCGCTTTACCACTTATACCTCGTGTGATATCCGGTAAAGAAACAATATTAGTAATAGCCTCTAATGGGTAAATAGTTAAACGAATATAAGTACCAGGATTATTTAAAGTATTAACTGCAGAATCTTGAGTTAAAATTAATTCTCTATCTCTTTTATTGAAGTCATAGTCAAAAATAGGCATTATAACGCTCCTTTTGAATTACCCGTTTTTTTAGCGACTTTTATAAATGAATCTCTTCTCATAGGTTGGCCTTTATTATTTTTCTTAACTTTATAATCACCAATTAGTAAACCTTTGTTTGCATTTCCACTTGTATCTAAAATAGTTTTATCTGTTAATTCACTTGTATTTAATTCTAATTTACAATTTTCTTTTAAATCTTTATCCTGATTGTCAGTTATAAATATCTCTCCGACTGAACTTTCCATCGGAAATTTATTTGTTTCTCCATCATAATTATCAAATGAAATTATTTCATTATTTTGTATTGCATTAATATTAAGTAAATCATAAATACTATAACTCGTACTAAAATATCTACATTGTTCTAAATCTAATTTTCTTATCGATTTCCCTAATTCATCATTCTGTAAATCATTTATTAAAAATTTTTCATCAATAATATCAAACTCACCTATTTTACCACCAGATAATGTTTTTTGAATACTTGTTTTATATTTTGATTTTTCATCAACACCACCAATAATCACCGTTGTATATGGCCAAGGAATAGTTGAATATTCACCACCACCCACATCACTAAAGTCAGGATATTGATTTGGTGGTATATCTAAATAAATTCTTGATGTTATGAGTTTCCACCTTCCAACTTCAAAATCAGGAGAATAATTTGGATGTGTATTACCTTGACCTTCATATACACTAAACATAATTATTTTAATATTTTTTATTCCTGGTGTTGTGTAAACATTACTTAATAATTCATCATATTGATTTTTATCTTTATTAAATTTTCTTACTTTATATAAATTTTGATTTTGAAGTTCTAAGTAGTCAAATGTATTTTCTGGTTTTGAAACTAGCCAATCATCAATGGTTTTAAATCTATCTTTTGTATCATCCCAATCAATTACAAAATAATAATATACTCTATCACCATGTCGGTAAAATTCATTTGGACCATTATCTATTCCTTCATAATCATCAAAATCATTTCCATTTATATCCTTAATATCAAAAGTGAAAGTAACATTAAGGGGAGAAGACGCTTTAGCAATATCATTTAAATCAGTATAATAACTTTGTAAATCAGTAAAATTATTAGGAAGTTGATTGTTTTGACTTATTCCAAAATTAGTAAAAGGTATGAAATCAGGATGTCTATTTATACCTGTGAGTTCTCCATCACCTCTATACTCTATTAGTTGTTTGTTGTCAAGTTGATTTTTTGGATTTAATATACCTAACCAATTCACATTGTTAAAAATTTCTTCATTAACTATTACTCTTGGTAAAACTTGGTCAATACTTTTTTTATAATCAGACGCTTCAGAAAAATCATTTTGAACACCAGGTAAAGTATTTATTGTTATTTGAAGAGATGTTACTTTCCAAGCAGATGCTGTTGCTCCACCACCACCTTCACCAGTTCTAACTCTAGTGGGTGATGTAAAATTTGTTAAATAATTTGTTCCAGTATAATTGTTACCTGTTTTTATAAATAAATCATCATTACTAATTTTAAATATGGAGTATTTCTTTTTCCTACTATCAGTTTTTATCGGCCAAGCTACTTTTTTATCACCTAAAGTTAACACCACGATATAAATAGGATTATATGCTTGTTGATTGAATATTGAGGTATGTAAATTTTCAAAACCCTCTAAATTAGATAATTTAAAAGCTTTTATTTTACTTGGTATATTAATATCATCTAAATCATCATCAATATCAAGTTGTATATTAGGTATATCACCAATTGATATTCGTGTAGAATCGGTATCAAAATTTGAAACAATATCAACACCCTCTATATCACTTAAATTACCAATATCTGAACCCTCTGATTGATCACCAAAGCCCTTATCATAAATTTTCCAATCAGATGAATTACTATCACATTTACTTTTTACAGTACTGTATCCATCTTGAGTTGGGTCACTACCATATGCTGCTTGAGAAAACATATAAATTTTAACAGCAACATTTTTAACTGTTCCATCAACTCCCGCATTTGCAACATATAGGTTTTCTATTTTTATTGATGGATTACCTTGAAATTTTATATTTTTTTCTATGATGTCTTCATTTACTTTATCACCAACCACTTTTGTATATAAATCTTTTCCTTGAAATTGGTCGTTATTTTGAGGTAATCCTGTTGAGTCATTATAATTAACCTGAGTTTCATTATAATCATCACTAAAGTTATAAACACCTCTATCACCAATTTGTGGTTTATTATTTATAATT
>Ga0098043_1000523_pt1 | contig 13548 bp, 11 predicted proteins | sample 9B_taG_FD_92581 | JGI IMG/M metagenome (GOLD analysis project Ga0098043, IMG submission 92581) | Marine viral communities from the Subarctic Pacific Ocean - 9B_ETSP_OMZ_AT15188_CsCl metaG | ecosystem: Environmental > Aquatic > Marine > Oceanic | place: Subarctic Pacific Ocean | collected 2015-01-10 | reverse complement strand
TGTAGCTGCTGGTATGGATGGTGTAAAAGATACCGGTGGTCCTGATGGTAAACCTGACAATAAAATTGATGAAAACGATTTTACAGAAAGCGATGCTAATAACATGATGATATTACGCAAAGCCATGCTTGATCCTAGTAATCCAGTTGCAAAAGAAATATTTGCTGACTGGTATACTGGTGAAGTTAAAAAAACTCATGAATCTGGAGCTGCTATGCGCCAAGAAAAATTAAATAGATCTCAAAGAAAAGATACTGAAACTCAAAGCAACAAACCTTTTGCATATCCTTCTACTCAACAATTTAAAGGAGGCATAACAGGTGGACAACTTAATAGTCTTTTAAATGGATTAAGAGCAGGTAAGCTAGATCAACAAGATGGCACTAGTATAAACCTTAATAAACAAACTGGTATGTGGGAATCTTCTGATACTACAGATGAATACACTGGAGCAGAAGTAATTGGATTTATGCAAACTTCTCTTGGAGATGATGCGTACAATATACGTTTAGATGAAAATTTTAAGCCGTTTATGACGTCAGGAACTGCAACCGGTACTCATAACCCAGGAAACCCAAGTCACTTACAAAACTTACCTGCACCTAGATAATCAAACATGGAAGAAGGAATTGACGATATACTAAAAGCTTACGTTTCTACAGCTAATAATCCTGAGTACAAAGGAGATTTTGAGGTTATCAACTCTAAATTTCCAGAGCTCATTGATGCTGGTTACGATCCTGAGTTATTAAAAGAGTATGTAAGTACTGCTAATGATCCTAATAACAATGGTGATTTCGAGGCTATTAACGCAAAGTTTCCAGAGTTTAATGTAGAAGTTAAATTTGAAAAAGAATTTGAAGAACGCGATATTACAAATTCTATTGCTCAATACAACAAAAGCTTTGACGACGCAGAAAAAGTAGAGCTTAATGCTACAGCGAAACGACTAGGTGAAGAGATTCCATTTCCGGAACTTGAAACTTCATTTGATGATATCAAAGAAGATGAAAATTTAGAAACTTTTGGCGCAGATTTTGAGACAAGAGAAGAGAAAAAAGAAAAAGAACTATTAAAATTTGATGTTACCGAGCAGCAAGATCAAACGCGTTCACAAGCTCCTATTGAGTTTAAAACTCCTGATCAAGCAGTTAAACAACAGATAGCAGAGTTTCAAGGCTCAGTTAATAAAGTCCGCGATCAAATAGCAAAAGTTGAAGAGCTAAGAAGTTTAGATATGCAAATAGAGGCTACGCCGGATGGAAGTTTTGTAGCTGATATATCTAGAGCTATCGAAGGTGGTAGAGCTGGCGGTCGTGGTGTTGATGAAGCTTTTGACGTGTATAAGCTAGGTAACAATATGACTGACGAACAGTTAGATGAATATATAGAAACTGTTCGTGATATTGATAAAATTGAAGTTACTAATGAGATGCTTCAATTTCAAAGAGAAGTAGCTGCTAACGGAGGTGGTGTAACTGGAACTATACTAGCATATGGGAAAAATCCTGGAGCTGCTGTACAAGATATAACTAGATCAGCAGCTCAAATGATTACTTCTTTCTTTGACTCTGAAGAAGTTAAAGGCAGTGCAATGCTAAGCGCAGGCATAGGGGCAGGTACTGGCGCGACTGCTGGTTCTACTGGATTTAGTCTTGGTCCGCTTGGAGTAGCTACTACCGCCGCTGGAGCAATAACTGGTACTCTTAGTGGTTTTATTGGTGGTTTAGTTGGATCTATGGAAACAGCTATAACACTTTCAGATCTTTTGCAAGCAGAGTGTGAAAAAAGAGGTTTAGAGTTTAACAGAGAGAGCTTAAGAGAGTTAATGAGCGATCAAGCTTTTATGGACAAAATTAGAGGCGATGCAGTAGCAAGAGGTATTGCTATTGGTGCTGTAGAATCTATGACGGTTGTAGTATCTAGAGGCGTTGGTGCTGCTCTTAGTAAACCAGCAGTTACTAGTGTTAAACAAGGTCTTAAACAAACAGGTAAAGTTGCTCTTGCTACTACTACTACAGAGATGGGTGGTGGTTCATTCGGTGAGCTTAGCGGTCAGTTAGCATCTGGTAAGACTTGGAACGAACTTGATTGGACAGCGATAACGCAAGAAGGTATTCTTGAGTCAAAAGGTGTTGTAGCAAACATTGATTATGTAAAAGCTGCGGCTGGAAAAACAGTAGCAGCTTACAAAATTAATGGACAAAATTTAACTAAAGAACAAGTAGTTGATCTTGTAGATAATCCAAACACTACGCCGCAAGCTCTGTCTAAAATGAGCGTCGATATTAAAAATGACGTTGCGCTAGACGCATATGTTAAAGCTAAGCAAAATAATGCTATATTAGAAAGTCAAATCGATGCTACAGTTTCTGATATTAATGATAGAAAAAACTTGGTTAATTTAGAAAACCAAAGAGCACAAGCTGAAGCTGATACTAAAAAGACTGGCATACGCAAAAAACCAGGCGCTCAAGCAAAACTTGACGATATAAACTCTCAAATAGAAAGTATATTAAATAAATATGAAGGTGTAGATTCTACTTCGCCGGAGGTTCAAGCTAGAGAACAAGCAGCGCAAGAAGTTAGAGAAAACGTAGCCGAAAGAAATTTTGCGCCAAACCTTGAGTTTGCTAAAAAACACAGTAAATTATATGGCTTAGAAGTTAACGATAATATGTCTCAAAATGACATTAGGGCTAAATACGGTAACGAAGCTGCTATGTCGGATGGTTTTATTGATGGTGATCAAATAATTATAAATAAAGAAGTAGCTAAAAAGACTGGAGCTGTAAACGTAGGTAATCACGAGCTTCTTCATGGCATACTTAGAAAGTCTATGAAAGAAGGTAAAATAACTTCTGGAGTAATAGACGGTTTAAAAGCAGAATTTGGTAAGCAGTGGGATGTTATACAAAAACGCGCCGATAATAACTATAGCGCTGATTACATGCTGAAAAATCCAGATGAGTGGATAACACTTGCGTCAGACGCTATTGCTAATAACGAAATATCATTTAACGAAAATATATTTCAAAAAATAGGTAACGTATTAGCGCCTATACTTAGAAAAGCAGGGTTTAAAAAGATTAAGTTTGAAACAGGTAGAGATGTATTTAACTTCTTAAAAGAGTACAATAGAAGTATACATAAAGGATCTTTAAGCAGCGCTATTGTAGAAGCTACTACTGAAGCCGCTGCGTTTGTAGAAAAAGACGTAGGTGAAGGAATGACAGGAGGGGGTAAGGCTGTAAAACAAAAAACTAAGCAACAAGAGACAAAAACACAACAGCAGAGAGATGTTGAATTTACTAAAGAGCAAGTTGTTGAACCAGCTAAAAAACAAAAAGTAACTAAGCAAGAAACCCCACAAGAAGCATTTGATCGTAAAAAAGCAGAGCAACAAGCAAAAGATAATGCAAAAGCTAGACGCTTGCGAAAAATAGCAGAACAAACTCGTATAGAGGGTTCAAGGAAAAAGCCAGGTGTAAAACTTAAGGGTAGATTTGCTAATTACGGAGATTCTTTAGGTGGTTTAGTGCTAAATCCTGGTGATGGTTTTACTGCCCAAGCAACTGTTATAGCAGAAATGAACATAAAAGAGTTTGGCGCTAAAAACCAACCTAAAGAGTTTAATGTTACAATAGGAGGTGATGGTAGATTTGTATTAGGGAAAATGGACCCTAAAATGGATCCGCGTATGGCAGAAGAAATTAAAAGATTTATTGATGAAAGTAATAACGACTTTAAAGGTAGACGTGATGTTAGTCAGTTATCTCTTTTAGGTCTTACAAAAAACTCTAAAAATATATATGCTCCACGTGGATTTGCGATTGATCTTACGGAGGTTGCTGGAGGTAAGCCAGATATAGTAGGAAAAAAGTTTTCTAAATCAGCTCAAGCTGACGTTAATAAGTTAGCTGAAAATCAAACTAATAAATCTTGGAGAAAAGGTGGTGGTGATGCAGCTGTAAAAGGTTTACAAGATAATAAAATATTTGACGCGCTTATAGCAGCTCAGTATAAAGTTAGACCTATACCTAAAGATTTTGTATCTAAGGTATACTCTGAGCTAACGCCTCATATTAAAAGATTTAAGCCAGATCAAAATGACAATTTCTTTGCGTATGTAAATTCTCAAGTTTCTAACAAAGCTGGTACTGTTTACAATAGAGAGTATAAAGTTACTCAACGAACTGAAGACATCGATGCTAAAACTTCAGAAGGCGCTCCTATAAGACAAGTTGCAGCAGAAACTGAAGCAGATGTTAAATCGTTTGAAGAGTTAGATCTTTCACCTGTAGCTCAAGTTCGTAGACAAAAGTTGGCAGAACAAGGTTTGTCAGAAGACGATAGATATTCGCAGCTAAGACAAGAGCTTAAGCTAGAAGACGACATGATGAATACAGTGCGTAAGGCTGCTGAAAACACACTTGGTACTAAGTTACCGCCTGTTGATTCGCCTAAGTTTAAAAACGCAATGCAAAAAGCGTTTAGATTAAAGCTTAAAACGCCTATACAAAACATGATAGGTAAAGGTGATAATTACACTGCTTTTTTACAAGACGCATTTCCAATTGTACACAAGTTTTTACCAAAAGAAACTCTTGTGCAAATGGAGCGTAATGTAGCACCTGAAAATAGAATATTTACTACATCACGTAGAATAACTAAGTCTACTGAGGTAGACAAGCTTATATCAGAAGGTTTATTACCTAAAAACACTAATAGATTATCAGGACCTAACTTGATAGAGAAGTTACCATATCCTGGAAATAAAAAAGTGCTAGCGTTCTTTAGAGGTATTAACATGAAAAACGAGCTAGGTTATGAAGTTGGCACGTCTACACTAGGCACTAGAAAAGATAAGATATCTAGTGAAATAGGTGTTGAGCTTGGTTTTGACGCTACAATGGAAACTCTAGCAAAGCCAGAGGTTACTCAGCGTATGCTTGATATTGAAGATGTTCAAGGATATAAACAAGTTAAAAACCACAACGCTGTAGTAGCAAAGCAAATCGATAGAGATCCTAATATTAAGTTTTCTAAGACTATAAAAAAGGATATTATTGATTCAGATCTTTCTATTGAAGATGCGCAAAATATTATGCGCACTGAAGACATGGTTGATATTAAGAAAAAATATCCTGCTCTTCATGATGGTTTAATAGAAGAATATGCAGCTAAGTACGATGCTAATAGAAGGTCTGTAAGACAACAAGTCGCTGAAGATAAAGCAAAAGCTAAGGATATAGTAGCAGATATTAAAAGAGGTAAAAGTACTCTTAAGTTTGCTAAAAGCCCTGTTAAAAATACTAAGCAATTAATAGACGAAAACGCAAAAGAATTTTCTGTATTTGCTCTTGGTGAATTAGATAAAAAACAAGGTGGAGGTAGAATACCAAATAAAACCGCTACTAGAAGAAAATCAAATGGTACTATACAAGAATATAGAACTAGAGATTTAGACGCTATGTACAATGACACAGAAACTCACGGCGAGAGAGTTAATAGGGTTTTTAATAATTTTTTAAAAGTAAATCCTGAGTTTAGAAAGCTAATACAAGCTACTACAACTGGAGGATTAAAAGGTGGTATATATCAGTTTGCAGACAACTTTAACGACAATATAAATGCTACTGATGTTGAGCAAAGAAATATACCAGCGTTTAAATACAACAAGAATAAAAGATTAGACGCTAAAGCAATAGAAAAAACTAAAACTACTGAGTTTAAGAAAAACAATAAAGCTAGATTACCTTTATTAAAAGATTTTTTCTTAGCTGTTCAAGAGCATTTAAAAAATGACCCTCAAGACGTTGGTGTTTTTGAAGAGCTTCTTTTAGATACAGGCAAGCACCAAGGAACGTTTACTAGAATAAATGCACCTTATGGTTTCTATTTAATTGATCCAAAAACAAGAAAGCCAAATACTAAGGTTGAAGTAGTTGAAGAACATACTAATCCTCAAAATGAAATTGGTAAAGCGTCTACTGTCGCAGCTTCTGTTGGACAGTTAGAGTATGCTTGGAAGTTTATAGGAAAGTCATATATGCAAGGCTCCTTGTCAAAAATAGACGATAACATGCTACGTGACGCTGGTTTAGCCGAAAGCATGCCAGATGTTTATTGGGATAAAATTGTGCCTAGACTTTTAAATGACGAGCTAAACTTACCTGATGGTATGGTATCAGTTGTTAGGATGGCTGCTGCAGGTATAGATTTAAACAACTATATGATAGTTGGTACAGATATTACAATAGCCGAGTTTTTTAAAGTAGATAAAATAAAAGATGTAAAACGAGCTAATGATTTAATTACAAAGCAATTAACAGGTGAAATAAACGCGGAATACGCTGAAGCTGCCGCTGAAGTAGAGTTTGCTAGAAACACTGAAGATACTGATGTTTTAACTAAAGCTATAAAATACTCAAGATCTGCAAAAAATCCTACTAAAGGTATATCTGTATTAGATTTTGACGATACATTGGCTACAACAAAGTCTAATGTTCTTTACACCGCGCCTGATGGAACTACTGGTAAATTAAATGCAGAAGAGTTTGCGCTTGAAGGAGCTGATCTATTAAAGCTAGGATATAAGTTTGATTTTTCTGAGTTTAATCAAGTAGTAGAAGGTAAAACAGCACCTTTATTTAATAAAGCTGTTAAGCTAGCAGGTAAGTTTGGAACTAAAGATATGTTTGTACTTACAGCTCGAGCACCTGAAGCAGCACCTGCTATTAAAAACTTTTTAGATGCTCAAGGTTTAAATATACCACTTAAAAACATAACAGGCCTAGGAAACTCTACAGCTCAAGCTAAAGCTATGTGGATCGCTGGTAAAGTTGGTGAAGGTTATAATGATTTTTATTTTGCAGACGATGCGATACAAAACGTTAAGGCCGTAAAGAACATGCTTAATCAGTTTGATGTAAAGTCAAAAGTTCAACAAGCCAAACTTAAGTTCAGCAAAAGCATGGACTCTGATTTTAACAGTATACTACAAGAAGTCACTGGTATTGCTGCTGAAAAGCGTTTTTCTGATACAAAAGCTAGAAAGCGAGGTAAAGGCAAAGGCAGATTTAGAGTTTTTATACCGCCATCGCATGAAGATTTTGTAGGTTTATTATACAATTTTATGGGTAAAGGTAGATTAGGTGATGCTCATAGAAGCTTTTTTGAAAGAGCGCTAGTTAAACCTTTAAACAGAGCTAATAGCGAGCTAGACGCTGCTAAGCAAAGTATAGCTAACGACTACAAAACTGTAAACAAAAAATTAAAAGACGTAAAAGATAGGCTAAACAAAAAAATACCTTCTGGAGATTTTACTTTTCAAGATGCTGTTAGAGTTTATTTGTGGGACAAGCACAATCATAGCGTTCCAGGTATAAGCGAAACAGATCAAAGAATTTTAGTTAACACAGTTAAGTCTGATCCAAGGTTAAACGCTTATGCAGACTTGATAAATGTAGTTTCTAAGTTACAAGATTATGTGAAACCTACAGAGTCTTGGGAAGCTGGAGATATACGTACTGATTTAGCGGATGCTACAGGTAGAGTAGGTAGAGAAGAATATTTTGCAGAGTTTTTAGAAAACGCTAACACAATATTTTCACCAGATAATTTAAACAAAATAGAAGCAGCATATGGTAAAGGATTAAAAGAGGCTTTACAAGATATGATGTACAGGATCAGAACTGGTAGAAATAGACCTAGTGGTAGCAATGCTTTAGTAAATAACTTTGTAAACTGGATAAATGCCGCTGTAGGTGATGTTATGTTCTTTAACATGAGGTCAGCCGTGCTTCAGCAAATGTCTATAGTAAACTACTTAAACTTTGCAGATAATAACGTGTTTGCTGCTGCTAAAGCTTTTGCAAATCAAAAACAATATTGGGCTGACTGGGCTTATATATTTAATTCAGCTGATTTGAAACAAAGAAGAGGTGGTATACAAACAGATGTTAACGGAGCAGATTTAGCGCAGGCTATACAAGGCTCAACAATGCCTGGTAGAAAAATGATACAAGAACTACTGCGTATTGGTTTTACACCGACTCAAATTTCAGATAGCGCGGCTATTGCAACAGGTGGAGCTACGTTTTATAGAAACAGAGTTAATTCGAATATTAAAGATGGTATGTCTAAAGCTGAAGCTGAAAAAGCAGCATGGACTAGCTTTCAAGATATAACTCAAGCTACGCAACAGTCAGCAAGGCCGGATATGGTATCGCAACAACAAGCTTCTCCTATAGGTAAGTTTATATTAGCTTTCCAAAACGTAACATCTCAGTTTAATAGACTAGGTAAAAAAGCTTTTTTAGATATTAAAAACAGAAGAATAACACAGCCAAACAAAACACAGCTTCAAAGTGATATATCTAATATGTCTAGAATATTGTACTATTTTGCTGTACAGAATTTAGCTTTCTACGCTTTGCAGTCTGCTTTATTTACTATGCTGTTTGATGAAACCGATGATGACGAACAATTTTTAAAGAAGAAAGAGCGTATGATAAACGGTAGTATTGACAGTGTGTTACGTGGATCTGGATATGTTGGAGCTGTTATAGCTACTCTTAAAAACATGGGCATTAAGTTTATGGAGCAAAGAAGTGATGATAGATACAACAAAGATGAAAGCGCTGTGCTTATGGAGATGTTAAATGTTTCTCCACCTATAGGTATTAAAACTAGAAAAATAGTTAATGCTGAAAAAACTTTAAATTACGATAGAAAAGTAATTGAAGAAATGGAAACGTTTGACATAGACAATCCGCAATGGAGCGCTTACACAAACTACGTTGAAGCTACTACAAATTTACCGGCAAATAGATTGTATAGAAAAACCATGAATATTAGACAGTCTTTAGATAATGAAAACAGTGCGTATCAAAGAGTATTAATGTTCTTAGGTTGGAGTCAATACAACTTAGGTATACAGAACAAAGAAGTTCAAGAAATAAAAGATTCTAAAAAAGGTAAAAAGAAAACAAAGTTTTCACAACCAACTAATACTGGTAAAAAACCTTTAAAATTTTAAGTATGAAAAAAATATTTTTACTAATACTAGCATTTAGTTGCTTTACATTACAGGCTCAAGAATTAAAAAAAGCTTTTAAGTTTTCTACGTTCTACGCGGCTGTTAACGGAGGTAACTCTGTATCAGATCAGACTATATACTCTGTTACTGACGGGTTGACTCAAGAAACTATAGCAACACCGTTTGATTATAGCTTGTCTATGGGCGTACGTAAAATAGCTAGGTTTGGATATGAGAATAGAGCTAACGCTTTTTACGACGGATCAGAAACATCTTGGTCTGCTGACGCTAACATAGGTAAACGCAACGGTATAGAGTTTCTTGGAGAAGTTACATACGAAAGACAACAAGGCCGAGAGTTTTTTAACCAGCACCACTTTTTTCGTTACATCGGAGACAAGCTCATGGCAAAGGTTGAATACCTTGAAGACGGATTTGCAGACATTGAGTACTTTGAAGGATCACAACGGTTTCGGCTTAAGCTCGGCAACAAGTTTTCTTTGCACGCAGGTGTCGCACAACGTATCTCAGAGCCTTACGGGTATGATCCACTTGAAGAGTGGAAGCTGGCAACAGGAGACATACACTATACTTACCTCGCAATTGAAGAAGGATATTCACACAACCTTACTACAGGCGAGTACTTCGCTCCTGACGGGACAGTCGTTGCAACAAACACTGAAGTCTGGGAGGCAGTCACTATCCCTAACATATTATCTGAATACACTGCTAGAAAAAGAAGTGAACTCTCTCGTCAGTGGAATTACTCAGTGGTTGCCGGCTTCGACTTTTATCACTTTACAGACGACTTCTGGTTCCATACATGGGGAAATATTTTACCCTACCATTATGACACTGGAGGTGAATATATGTATCACAATACAGTAGGTGGCCAATGGCTTGACTACTCAGCTGGTTTAATATATGGACACAGATTTAATAAGCACATAGGTGTATTTCTTGAAGGTAGATACTATAAGTACTGGAATAGAGAGTGGTACAACTTTAAGTGTGGTGCAAACTATGTAATCTTCTAAGATATGGCGTACGCTCAAAAAAATAATCCTTTTCCAGTAACATCGTGCGGTAGACGTAGAGCTGGTGGTATAGGCAGTGGATTTAACGCTGTAGATGAGTCACCTATGCAAAAGAAACGTAAGCGCAAGCCTGACGTACGTAGAACTATAGGTCCAGGTAAAAATTTTAATAAAGCAAAGTCAACAGGCACTGGTGGTAAGGCTGGTGGAGGTATGACTGAAAAAGGTGTAAAAGAATACAGGCGTAAAAACCCTGGTAGTAAATTAAAGACTGCTGTAACTACACCACCTTCAAGGCTAAAAAAAGGTAGTAAAGCAGCTAAACGTAGAAAATCGTTCTGTGCTAGATCAAGAGGCTGGAAAAGCAAAAGAGGTCGTGCAGCTAGACGCAGATGGAACTGTTAATATTATGGCATTTAAAATGAAAAAACCTCAACTTCAAAAGATATCTAAGGAGTTGAAGAAAGCTAGCAAGCTACATGCAGGTCAAGCTAAAAAAATTGATAACATGGTTTCAGCGCTTCCAATGAAGTCGCCTATGCAAGGTAAAATAAGTGGACCTTGCAAAACAGCTGCTAAGCGTAAGTTTAAAGTATGGCCTAGCGCTTATGCTTCAGGCTGGGGTGTGCGCTGTACTAGAGCTGGTGGTCCTAGTAAAATGGGTAAGAGCAAAAAGAAAAAGTAATGTCTAAGTTCCTAAAAGGATATAGCGTAGATAAGTTTAAAAGCAAAAAGCCACCTAGTAACAACTCTTTTGATACAGCTCAGGAGATTAAGCAGTTGGCTAAAATACCTATGAACAAAAAGTTTGTAGTAGAAAAAGACAACGTGCCTAAAGTATTTAAAACTGTTGCAGAAGCATCTGGTGTTGAGTATCCGGGTAAAGACGTTAAACAGCTTATTAAAGAGTCTGAACCTTTTATCATGGAGCTTAAAAATCACTTTGATAGACCTAGACCTAAGGTTATAGCTAAAAAAATGAATATTAAGCTTGATGACATTGAGCTTAAAACTATGAAAACACCTTCGTATCCTTCAGGTCACTCAATACAAGGTTATTTAATAGGTAATTATTTAGCTGACAAAAATCCTAAAGCTAGACGCGCTTTTATGAAAGCAGCAAAAGATATATCGTTTAGTAGAAACGTAGCACATGCTCACTATAAGTCTGACTCAAAATTTGGAGATAAGATTGGTGAAGACATGTTTAAATTTATAAAGCAAAATGGCAATATACAGAGGAACACCGGTAAAAAAGAAAAAGACTAAAAAGTCTATTACGTGGCATGATTCTGATGCGCCAGATGCTAAAGGTAAGTTTAAAAGCTTATCTCCTTCTGCGCTAGCGTCATGGTTAATTAAGACTAGAAAAGGTAATTTATCTAAGATTATCAGCAGCCTTAATCAACAGTACGTATTCAATAGACAAAAGAAACCAAGTTATGCTCGTAAAATGAAAACAGTTATGAACATAGTTCGTAAGCGTTTAGGTAAGAAAAAAGATGGCAAGTAAGGCTTATAGAGGTGTATTAAAAGCTCGCATAGCTAAAATATACGGTGGCGATGTAACTATAGAAAAGTGCAAAAAGTTAAAAGCTCGCAAAGAAGCTACGTCGAGAGACAAGCAGCTTTGTAACTGGTTTATTAACATGCAAACAAATAGACCTTCTCCAGCTAAAAAAAAGGCTGATCCTAAAAAAGGTACAGGTAAAAAGCCTAAAGGTAGTGGTAGAAGACTGTACACAGATGAAAATCCTAAAGATACCGTGTCTATTAAGTTTGCTACAGTAGCTGATGCTAGAAAAACTATAGCAAAAGTAAAACGTATAAATAAACCATATGCAAGAAAAATTCAGATTCTTACAGTCCTTGAGCAGAGGGCAGAGGTTATGGGTAAAATGGAGCAGGCTAGGCTGGCTAGATCAGCTAAGGCCCAATTAAAAAAACAACATAAAAAATAATGGCGTTTAAAATGAAATCACCTATGGCTAAAAAGTCAAAGGTTAAAGGTGGCGGAACAAAAAAAACGTGTTTGCCCGCTGCTAAAATAAGAAGTATGAGCAAGTCTGAGCGTCAAAAACTCGTTAGAGCTAAACGTAAAGCCGCTAAAGGCGGTGAATACAAGCGCTCAAGTAAAAGTAATGTTAAAGGAGCTCGTAAAAAAGGAGCTACATTAAGAGATTGGTTTCAAAAAGAAGATTGGAGACAAGTTGGTAATCCAAGTAAAAAATGCGGTGAGAAATAATGGCAAAACAAATAGGTGAGGATACTAAAGTAACATTAGACCTTAAAACAATCGGTATGGCATCAGCAGGTTTAGCTGCTTTAATTGGTATGTATTTTACGTTACAAGCTGATATAGCTTTAGCAAAAGAATTACCTGAACCACCGCCACCAGACGTAACTCGCATGGAGTTTGATATGAAAGATAAACTAGTGCGTCAGACTATTATGACTACACAAGAAGACGTATCTGAGCTCAAAGAAGATCTTGATCGTATCGAAGAAAAAATTGATAAACTAAAGTAATCATGGAAACAGACACAATGAACTTTGGAACAGTGATTGCATACATATTCTTAATGTTATGTATTTTTGCAGCCGGTACAGCTTTTGGCCAAAACTTATGCAATAGTGATATATGCGTAGTGCAGTTTAATGCTAGCTGGAACGCGAGTAATAGCGTAGATTATCTTGAAAAGCTAACTGACTGTGAGGTTATGAACGTTAATATTGACGAAGGAACTTACCAGTCTGATTACGAGATCGTAGTAGTACCTACTATTATTGTGTTTAATGGCAAAGAAGTTGAGAGGTTTCAAGCTAACATCATGATGCAGATCGAAGCTACGCGCAAAGAAGTACAAAATGCAGTTGATGAAATTATATATAGCGATTTTTAATGAATTACGAAGATTTACCAGAAGACGTTAAAGCTGACATACCACAAATGTTACAAGATATAGTTAATGGTGTAAGAACTAAAGCTGAAGTAGCGGAAGAAATATTAAGTAGAACATGAAGAAATTAGGATACATATTTGTAATACTGTTTTGGCTATTAGCTAGCACAGTTTTAGGACAAGGTAGTTGGTTAGATATTACTGTACAGACGGATAATTACGCTGGCGAAACATCATGGGAGATATTAAATGAAGAGGAAGAAGTTGTAGCTGTTAGTCCACCTTACCAAGACAATAGCTTGTTAACAATAACAAAACTGTTGCCAGCTGGTGATTATCAGTTTATAATGATGGACGCTTTTGGTGATGGTATATGCTGTCAGTTTGGTGATGGTTTTTATAGATTACACAACGCTTGTGGTTTAGATACAGCTAATTATGAGTTTAATACAGCTGTAGACACTGTTGACTTTACGCTTAATCCATGCGTGCCTTTGGTACCTGGTTGTACTAACGATCTAGCAAATAACTATAATCCATGGGCTACAATTGATAACGGTACTTGC
>Ga0098043_1000522_pt1 | contig 13560 bp, 10 predicted proteins | sample 9B_taG_FD_92581 | JGI IMG/M metagenome (GOLD analysis project Ga0098043, IMG submission 92581) | Marine viral communities from the Subarctic Pacific Ocean - 9B_ETSP_OMZ_AT15188_CsCl metaG | ecosystem: Environmental > Aquatic > Marine > Oceanic | place: Subarctic Pacific Ocean | collected 2015-01-10 | reverse complement strand
GTGCCTCTGACTTAATTACTAATATTAGTACTCAAAAAGTTCTTTCTGATACAGCAAATGCAGAAGATCTTGTTGGAGTACCAGATGGTCTTACTTATCAGTTTATTAAAGCCGCGGCCGATACTGCTTCTGCAAATGAATCATTAGCATATAGTCTTTCACAAATTCTCGGAGACACAGCATCACCAAGTGATTCTCCTGCTATTGGATTTAGTACCCCTCAAGCTGATTCAGCACAAGCTACTGAAAGCATTGATGTTTTATATATCATTGGTGTCAATCCTCAAGATTCAGCACAAGCCACAGAAGGCTTGGTATTTGCTATTGGTGTTAATCCAAGCGATACGGCTACAATAACAGAATCACTTAACTATTCATTAGCACAAGTACTTGCTGATACTGGTACTATATCAGATACACCTGCGTTATCAACATCTAGACCTGCCGCTGATTCGGCGTCAGCAAGTGACAATGATATTATAAGCTTTGGTAAAAATCCTTCAGATACTCAAACTGTAACAGAATCTTTAGGTCCATTCGCTATCGGCAAAGTTATAGGCGATACTGGTACTACATCAGATACACCTGTTCTCGCGACATCTATACCTTTTGCAAATTCAGTATCAGCATCTGAAGATCTTGATTTAGCCACAGGAAGAGATATATTTGATAGCGCATCTGCAACTGATTCTCCAGTAATAAGCAGCGGCACATCTTTTTCAGATTCACTTACAATCTCACAAGCGCCTGTATTAGCATTTAATAAAGCTAGAAGTGACAGCGTAAATGCAGCTGAGTCACTCGTTACATTAACAAATAAAGGCCCATCTGATACTGCAACAATAACAGAATCTCCAGCTTTTGCTATTTCACAAACACTTACTGATTCAGCAGCTATATCACAAGCTGGTGGTATTGTAAGCACAGATTATTTTGCAGCTGATTTTGTTGTGTTAAGTGGAGATAATGCTTATAATGCTAAAGTAGCAAGAACTTTTTAATTAAAATAAATATATAAATAGATACTATAATTGAGTCACTAGAATAAACAGGAGATACCGATGATTAGTGAAACACTAAAACCAACCGGAGAACTAAAAATAGTTGTCACGGATAAGAATGGAAAAGTCAAGGAAGAACGAACAGAAAAGAATCTTGTCGTGACTACTGGACTTGTCTATATCGCAGCAAGAATGACAGATACTGGTTCACCTACAGATATGTCGCATATGGCAGTTGGTACCAACAATACTGCAGCTGCAGCTGGTAATACAGCATTAGGTGCTGAGGTAGCACGAGTTGCCCTTACAGGCGGAGAAGGCGCACCCTCAACAAATACAATAGTTTACACCGCATCATTCCCAGCTGGAACTGGTACAGGTGCTCTTACAGAAGCAGCAGTTTTAAATGCTTCATCAAGCGGCACAATGCTATGTAGAACTGTTTTTAGTACTGTTAACAAAGGATCTGACGACTCAGTAACTATTACTTGGACTGTTACAATTAGCTAATCTAACATCCGAAAGGTAGTATCCTGTCATGACTAATCTAACGCTGCGAGCTGTCAAAGGCTCTCCACTTACGAATACGGAAGTTGATAATAACTTTTCGAATTTGAATAATTTTAAAGTGGAGAAAGATTCTAGTGGTGATGTTGTAATCACTGGTGATTTAACGGTTAATGGTACAACTACAACCATTAACTCAACTACGCTTTCTGTAAACGATAAAAATATTGTTTTAGCTGATTCAGCTGCTGATGCCGCAGCAGCGGACGGCGCTGGCATTACGATCAATGGCGCAAGTGCAACGTTAACATACTCTTCGAGTGGTGACAAGTGGAACTTTAACAAGCCACTTGATATGGGTTCAAACCAGATCACTACATCAGGAAAGATTTTATTTGCTAACGTTTATTCAAATGAAGGTGACTTGCCAAGTGCAAGTACATATCATGGTATGTTTGCACATGTTCATGCAACAGGCAAAGGTTATTTTGCTCACGGCGGTAATTGGCTTAAGTTAGTTAATCATGAAACTAATGGTGACGTAGATCTTGGAAGTAATAAAATTTTATTTTCAAATCTTTATAGTAATGAAGGTGACTTACCAAGCGCTTCAACGTATCACGGTATGTTTGCTCATGTTCATGGTACAGGAAAAGGATACTTCGCACATGGAGGTAACTGGATAAAACTCGTAGATGTTACGGGAGCTACATTTACAGGTGATGTATCTGCACCAAATTTTAACACAACATCAGATTCTCAATTAAAAGATAATATTAAACAAATTAATAGTGCACTCGATAAAGTTGATTCGATTCGTGGAGTTACATTTAACTGGAAAGATAATGGTAAAGCATCTATGGGTGTTATAGCTCAAGAAGTAGAAGAAATAGCACCAGAAGTTGTATCTGAAGTAGATGGATACAAGGCAGTTAACTACGATGGTCTAATTGGATTGCTTATAGAATCAATAAAAGAACTCAAACAAGAAATTGAAGATTTAAAATCTAAGTGATATAAATAACATAAAGCTAATAGTCAGGGGACGAAGATGGCAATTAAAGTTTCAAATACTACGGTTATTGACGATAGCCGTAACCTCACAAACATAGGTACAGTAGCAGCAGCTGGAGACGTAACACTCTCGAGTACAGGACAACTTAAAGTTCCAGTTGGTACTGAAGCTCAAAGATCTGGTTCTCCAGCAGCCGGTATGTTTCGTTATAACTCAACAGCTGGAGCGTTCGAAGGATACACCAATGAATGGGGTTCAATCGGTGGCGGCGGACAAGAAGCCGGTGGTGCAATACACACTAACACTGCAGTAGCTTCAGAAACATTTGTATTTCCTGCAGGAACAAACGGATTCAGCGTAGGACCGGTTACTATTTCTAACGGTGTATCTATAACCGTTGCTGCTGGCCAGCGTTATGTAGTAATCTAAGGAGAACTCTATGAGTATTATTTCAGCAGGAACATTAGCAACAGACGCGCTCGTCCATACGGCCGACAACACAGGTCGTCTTGTTTTTAAAACGAATGGTTCAACAACAGCTTTAACACTTGATAGTGCACAAGCAGCAACGTTTGCTGGTGGTGTAACAGTCACAGGAAATCTTACAGTTGCGGGTACAACAACATCGTTTGGTGACAATGATAAGATTGTACTAGGTGACGGACAAGATTTACAAATTTTTCACGATGGTTCAAACTCTGTAATTTTAGATAATGGTACTGGCAATTTAAATATTAAAGCAGATCAATTCAATGTAATGAATGCAGCTGGTAATGAAACAAAGATTGCTGCTACTACTGATGGTGCAGCAACACTTTACTACGATAACACTGCAAGAATTGCTACAACCTCAGTTGGTGCTGATATAACGGGTGAATTTATTGCAGATAGTTATAATGAAACTTATGTAGCAGTTACATCAAGTTCAAACGCAGTTGCAGTGGACTGTCACGCTGGAAACGCTTTTAGTCACACTCTTACAGAGAACACTACGTTTACTTTTAGTAACCCGCCTTCATCAGGTACAGCATTCAGCTTCAGCCTTGAGATTATACAAGACGGATCAGCAAGTGGTTACACTGTAGCCTGGCCTGGAACTGTAGACTGGCCTGCAGCTACAGCACCAACTCTTACAGCAACAGCAAACGCTAAAGACGTCTTTGTGTTCTATACAAGAGACGGCGGAACAAACTATCTCGGATTTACAGCAGGCCAAGCATTAGGATAATATATAATGTCAACTAAAAAGAAAATGTTTCTTTCGGCCGCGGGCGCAGCTGGCGGCAGTGATCCAATTGATGTCGATGACGTGTTTTCTGTTGATACATGGGTCGGAGATTCTAACACCCCCACCAGTGGTCGGAACTTTATAGAAAACGGTATTAATTTAAGTAATGCTGAAACAGGCGGATCAGCTGATTTTACAGAACAGGCTACATCAAGAGTAGAAGTACCAACAAGTTCCAATTTTAATTTTGGTACTGGTGATTATACCATTGAGGTTTGGGCTTGGCCTAGAGGATTTAAAAATTACGCAAATATTTATGATCATAGAACTGCATCGCAAAACGCAAGCACTGTGTCTCCTATTATCTATATGGATAGTAGTGGCTATGTGTATTTTTACTTAAATGGTAATAATAGAATATCATCAAGCGGAACTGCTTTAACTTTAGGCGCGTGGAATCATATTGCAGTAACAAGAGCATCTGGTAGCACAAAAATGTTTATAAATGGAACACAGCGCGGGTCTACTTATAGCGATAGTAATACTTATGTTCAGCCTGCAAGTAACTTTTCATTTGGTGGTTCTTTAGAACAAAATACCTACAACTTTAATGGACATTTGTCAAACCTTCGTGTTGTTAAAGGAACTGCTGTATATACTTCAAACTTTACTCCATCAACATCGTATAGTTCAGCAGTTTCAGGAACTGTTCTTTTAGCTTTACAAGGATCAACACCTTTTGTTGATAACTCTGGAAACTCGGTAGCTCTCAATGCAGTAAACGGTGCTAGAGCATCAAACTTCGGCTTTTCTACTGGCGACGATGGTGACGGTGGACTAGTATGGTTTAAAATGCGAGAAGCAGGATTTGGTCATCGATTAGTTGATACTGTGCGAGGTGCAACAAAAAAGTTAGAATCATACAATAGCGCGGTAGAAGGAACAGAAGCGGAGGGTTTAAAAGCTTTTAGTAAACATGGTTTTACAATTGCTACACACGCCAATTATAACTCGTTGAATCAAGATATGTGCAGTTGGACATTTCGGAAGCAGTCTAAGTTTTTTGACATTGTAACGTTTAGCACTACAACAGGATCTTCAGCACCAATAACAGTAAATCATAATTTAGGCTCAGTGCCCGGAATGATTATAGTAAAAACTACTAATACCGCAGGTGATTGGTTTGTGTTCCATAGATCATTAGGTTCTACTAAATATATAGATTTAGGCTCAACTGACCAAGCACAAACTGGTGGAACTTCTAAATTTCATTCAACGCCAACTAGCACAAGCTTTACACTTGGCGGTGATTTTGTTCAAAATGCAACTTACGTAGCTTACTTATTTGCACATAATAATGGTGACGGTGAGTTTGGCCCTGATGCTGATCAAGATATTATCAAGTGTGGGAGTTACACTGGAGGATCTCTTCCGAATGAAGTAACTGTTGGCTTTGAACCTCAATTTCTAATGATTAAAAACACAACCAGCTCCGGTGATTGGATGATGTTTGATACAACAAGAGGCATTAATTATGGAAATGATTTAGATAACGTATTGTTTGCAAATCTTGCAAACGCAGAACGTACTAATACTGGTTATATTGGCGTGACTCCTACAGGTTTTGTGCATCAAGGTGGTTCTGGTGATACTAATGAATCTGCAAAAACCTATGTCTACATGGCAATAAGAAGAGGACCTTTGAGTACACCTACAGATGCTAGTCAAGTGTATGATCAAGTTAATCCACAAATTCAATTTAATGATCCGGGTTTTAAAACATCGTTTCGTCCAGACTTTGCTATGTTTAAAATTAAAAACTCTACTAATGCTTGGTATACCGGCGCTCGCATGTTAGGAATTAGTTATTTAGAATCAAATGGAGCTAATGCCAAACAAACTACTAGTTCTATAAAGTGGGATTACTCTCCCGGTACATATGGCCGCGGCGGTTGGTGGGATGGCATAAATAATAACCAAGCTCAATCGTGGATGTGGAGACGCGCCCCTGGATATTTTGATGTAGTGCACTATACAGGTACAGGAAGCAACAGAACGGTAAATCATAGCCTTGGTGTTGTACCTGAAATGATGTGGGTTAAGAGAGTAAATACGTCTAATAACTGGAAAACATTTCATTCCAGTTTAGGCGCTACAAAATCAATGGAATTAAACACAAACGTAGCTCAAGAAACAAATGGTAGCGCGTTATGGAACTCAACACTTCCAACTTCAAGTGTTTTTACAGTAGGAACTGCAAGCGACGTTAATGGCAACGGCGACTCATATATCGCTTTTCTTTTCGCTACCGTAGCAGGTGTATCCAAAGTAGGAACCTTTGTTTCAGATGGAACTCCAACGACCATTGACTGTGGATTTACTTCAGGTGCTAGGTTTGTTTTAATTAAAAAAGCCACTACTACATTTGAGTGGCGTGTTTGGGACACTATTAGAGGTATTGTTGCGGGGGATGATCCTTATTTATTTTTAGATCAGACAGATGCATCCTATACTAATGGTGATTGGATAGACCCACATTCTAGTGGATTTGCAACAACAACTGCTTTTAGTAATGGCACTTATATTTTTTACGCAATCGCATAATCAAGCTCATATGAAAGGATCAATCTAATGGGTGAATATAGAGAAAGAACAACAGGCGAAGTTAAGAGCCAAGGCGAATGGAGAGCACATTTTTCTAATGTGTCTTTACCTCGTGTTTGGAAAGAAGCAACATTAGATGGATTAAACTTAGATCCGGTATTTACCACGCCTCCAGCAGAACTTGCAGGTTCATACCAAAGATCAATCCGTGATGGAGTTAAAAAAGACTCTAAAGGTAATTGGGTTGAGAATCATGTAGCGGTAGATATGTTTGCTGCCTCTACAGCTGATGGTAAAACTACAAGTAAAGCAGAAAAAGAAGCTGCATATCAAGCAACATTAGACGTCGCGACTGCTGAATCTAATCGTGCACAGCGAGATAGCTTGCTAGCAGAAACAGACTGGACAGGAATGTCAGACGTAACAATGACAGCTAAGATGAAAACATATCGAAAAGCTCTTCGTGATATTACAACACATGATAACTGGCCAAATTTACAAGAGGCCGATTGGCCAACGAAACCCGTATAAATAAAGATTAAAGAGGACAAACAATGGTAGTAGTATTACATGGTACGGATGGGATAGTTGCTCCGGGGCTCACCTCTGAGGACTCTACCGGTACAACAACTCTTACGACTTCCGGCATACTGACAGTTGGAGATTCTGCTAGCATTGGTGGGAATCTTACTGCAACCGGTAATCTTTCTGCAACCGGTAATATTACTTTCTCGGCAACAACATCAGTTAAACTTCCGGCTGGTACAACAGCACAAAGAGATGGATCGCCCGTAAATGGTATGCTTCGTTACAATTCAGACGATGGTGCATTTGAAGGTTATGCTGGCGGAGAATGGGGAGCTATCGGCGGAGGCGGAGATACTCAAGTTGCGACTACAGCAAACATAACTCAAACTGCTATCGCATCATATGCTAAAGCTACGTATGGTGCTATAAAGGCAACTATCACTGCCTGGGATAGTGCTAGACCTTCTAGGATGGTCACTGAGTTACTGATTACACATAATAATTCTTCAACTGCAGTGGCAACACAATACGCAACAATATCAACAAATGATTCAGAACACGTAGCATATGACGTAGATATTTCAGGAGCAAATGTTCGTATCCTTGCTACAGCAACTGATTCAGCAGCAAGATCTTACGTTACACTGGCTAATTTAAGCCAAGTTTAAAATAACGCTCATTAGGGGAAAGTGAACCTATGGCAAACAACAAAGACTTTAAAGTCAAAAGCGGTATTGAGGCAACCAATATCGTTGAAGGCCTTGGAACAATTGGTGCTGATGTTACAACGCCAAGTGGTTCATTCAGCACTACACTTTACACAGGATCTGGCGCCACTCAAAGTATCGCCACAGGAGTAGATTTATCTGGTAGTAATGAAGGTCTAGTTTGGATAAAAGGTAGAGATTCAGGAGGATATTCTCATCATTGGTTTGATACCCTAAGAGGTGCAACCAAGTATATTAAATCTGATACGACCAACGCCGAACAAACTGACTCTAATATGTTAACCGGATTTACTTCTACTGGTTTCAATTTAGGAAGTACGAATGCAACAAATTACAGTACAGGCAACTTTGTTGCTTGGACTTGGAAATCAGCAGCTAACTTCTTTGATGTTGTGACATATACTGGGAATGGTGTTGCAGGTAAAACAATAGCCCATAACCTCGGCAGCGTTCCAGGTATGATTATTGTTAAAAAGTATAATGATACAGACAATTGGTTTGTTTATCATCGTGGTCTTACAGACAACACATATCGTATTATGCTTAATTCTACTAGTGGGCAAGCACAGCAGGCTAACGCTTGGAATAGCACAACACCTACAAGTTCAGTATTTACTGTTGGTGACAATGGTAATACAAACGCCTCTGGCGACAGCTACGTAGCTTACTTGTTTGCTCATAACACTGATACTATTTCTAATGGTAATTATACTGGTAATGGCAATGCTTCCGGTCCTACTGTTGATATAGGCTTTGAGCCTCAATGGTTAATGATAAAAAGAATAGATTCAGGCGATGGTTGGGCTATAGCAGATACAGCGCGTGGTTTTGATACAAGCGGTACTATAAACTTACTAAGAGCTAGTGATAACAGTGCTGAAGTTGCGAGCCAAGTAAGAGTAAAGACTACTAGTACTGGTTTTCAAATAGTTACTACCGATAACGAGTGGAATGCTAATAATGGAGTTTACATCTACATGGCTATTAAAAAGGCTGTAAATGAATCATTGTTAGATCTTTCTACTGGTTCAGTTTTTAATTTCACTCCAACAAGTAATACACAAATAAAACTTACTAACCCTGCTCCAAGCGGTACGGTTAGTCAAGCTACGTTATTGTATAATGGCGGAGATGCAGCAGGTGTAGCTGATAAGTATCAAACTACACTTTATACAGGATCTGCAGATGGTAACCCTGGAGGCGAGCAAAATATTACAACTGGTATAGATTTAGCTAACAATGAAGGTATGATTTGGTTTCATGGCAGAAGTGGCAGCACTGTGCCACACATGTTTGACACCGTTAGAGGTGCTAATGTTAGGTTAAGAACTGACAGAGATGCCGCATCAGACACGGTAGCTGATTTAATGACCGGTTTTAGATCTGATGGATTTTCATTAGGAGTAGGTACTACCTTCAATAACGGTGGCGGTGGTGGTGCTACATATGTCGCTTTTACATTTAGATCGGCGCCTGATTTCTTTGACATAGTTACATATACGGGTAACGCCTCTGTAAGAACAATAAGTCATAATTTAGGTGCAGTTCCGGGCATGATTGTAATTAAGAAAACTAGCGGCGGTGGTGACTGGATGGTATATCACAGAGGGAACACTGGTGCTCCAGAAACTGATGTTTTAAAGTTACATTCAACTGTAGCTACGACTGATAATGCAGGTAACTTTAATGATACTGCTCCTACTTCAACAGAGTTTACTGTAGGTGGCAACGGAGATGTGAATGGTGATGGAGAAACATTTATTGCCTATCTGTGGTCACATAATACTAGTACTGTTTCTTGTGGCGGTTATACTGGTAATGGCAGTACTTCCGGCCCTACTGTTAATTGTGGCTTTGAGCCTCAGTGGATAATGATAAAAAATTCAAATACTGGTTCTGGTAATTGGGAAATTTATGACACCGTAAGAGGTATACCAGATGGCGCCGGTGATAAGCATGTAGATGCAAACACCTCAACTGCTGAAGCGACTGGCGGGTTGGATAGAATAAACGTAACTTCTACTGGTTTTAGTCTTGCTACAACTGCTGGTGAGCTCAATGGTAATAACGATAAATACGTCTACGTTGCGATTGCTAAAGAAAACCAGGCTGTAACGACATATAATGATACAATCGATTGGCCGGGTGGCACTGCTCCTACAAGTCCAGCTATCGGTGAAACAGACGTACTTACATTTAGTACATCTGATGGTGGAGCAACATATAAAGCTGTACATGCAATTGATGGAGCTAAGTAATGGCTAACGATAAAACCTTTAAAGTAAAAAACGCGTTAGAAGTCGGTGGAACCATAAAGACTTCACTCGGCACTATTACTAGTAGCAATATAGATCTTAGCACAGGTAATTATTTTAAAGACACAACAAATACTACTACATACACAATTAGTAATCCAAGTCCAGTACAATCGTTCAATTTAGAACTAACTGGCGGAACCGCTGACGTAGCAAATAACTTTAGTACTACTTTATACTCTGGAGCAAATGCAGCTAAGACTATTACTAACAATATAGACTTAGCTGGTGATGGCGGTTTAGTTTGGACTAAATGGAGAAGCGGAGTACTTGGTAGTGCGCCTAATGTACTTACTGATACTGAGCGTGGAGTTAATAAAAACCTTAAGTCGAACACTAACGACGGTGAAGAAAGTACAAACTCTATAGATAGTTTTACTAGCACAGGTTATACTATAGACGCTGGCGATGGTCCTCAAGGAGGCACAAACTATAATGGTGCTAACTATGTTTCATGGACATTTAAAAAGGCTTCTAAGTTCTTTGACGTAGTAAAAATAACGGGGGATGGCACTAGTGGAAGAAATATAAGTCATAGTCTTGGAGAAGCACCAGGCATGATTATTGGCACTAGATATGATGTTAATAGTGAACATTGGGAGGTTTATCATCGTGGTTTAGATGGAGGTAATCAACCTGCAACACATTCACTAAGATTAAATTCAACTGCGGCTGAAGGTGATGAAAGTAGTTATTGGGAAGATACTGAACCTACTAGCACTCAATTTACGGTTGGTAATAATTTAAACCAGAATGGTGGTAGTTTTATTTTTTACCTATTCTCTCACAATACTAGTACAATTAACTGTGGGAGTTATACTGGAACTGGAAGCGCAAATAACGCTGTTACAACAGGATTTGAGCCTCAATTCTTAATGATAAAAAAAGCTAGTGGTACAGGTAATTGGGAAGTAGTTGACACATCGCGTGGTTTTCCTGCTGCTCCTACCGCAGATGGAGAAAGCACTTATTTACGTTGGAATGACACATCTGCAGAAGCTACAGCTTCAAACATGAAAGTTATACCTAGTTCAACGGGTTTTATTGTAAACGCAACAACTTCAGGAATAAATGATAATAGTGACACCTATGTTTATATGGCAATTAAAAAAGCTGGTGATCCTGCTATTACTTGGCCCGCTACAGTAAAATGGCCAGCAGGAATCACTCCTTCAGCACCGGGTATTGGTGAAACAGATTTATACACATTTACTACAGACGATTCTGGATCATCATATTATGGTTATTTGTCTGGCGATAACCTTAGCTAAGTGGAAAGTGAAACATGGCTAATAACAAAAATTTTAAAATAAAAAATAGCTTGGATGCTACAAAACTCCCAGACTTTGCGGCAACAACAACATCTACGCCCGACGGTCCTGATGGTCTATTTAGCACTACACTTTACACCGGCACAGGTTCTTCTAACACAGTTACCACAGGTATAGATCTATCTGGATCTAATGAAGGATTGGTTTGGATTAAAAAACGAGGAACTGGCTCTACTTATAATCATAACTTGTTTGATACTATAAGAGGTGTAACTAAATGGCTAATATCAGATGATACTGATGCCGAAGGAACTAGAGCAACTGGTTTAAGCGCATTTAATAGTGATGGATTTACTGAAGGTGGGTCAGGTTGGACAGGAGAGAGCGGTAAAAACTTCGTAGCTTGGACATGGAAATCTGCTGCTAGTTTTTTTGATGTTGTGACGTATACAGGGACCGGATCAGCTAGAACCATAAGTCATAATCTTGGATCAGTTCCAGGGATGATTATGATTAAAAAAAGAAGCAACGCTGGCAACTGGATGGTTTATCATAGAGGTGCAAATGGGGGAACTAATCCAGAACAATATTATGCAAAACTAAATGATACCGATGCTTGGGCGACCCTTGCGTCTGCATGGAATAATACGGCCCCGACATCTTCAGTGTTTAGTCTTGGCGATCAAATTCATGTCAATCAAAATGGAGAAACTTACGTAGCCTACTTATTTGGACATGACACATCATCATCTAGTAATATACAGTGTGGTTATTATACAGGTAACGGCTCTGCATCTGGTCCTTCTATTAACTTAGGGTGGTCTCCTCAGTGGCTGATGGTTCGAAACTCAGAAAGAGCTTCTCCATGGAGAATAATTGATACAGCAAGAGATTTTTCTTCAACCGCGACTAGAGACGGGCTCTGGGCAAACAGCAATGCTAACGAAGACACAACATCACCACTTATAATTGCACGAACTAGCACTGGTTTTGACATAAAAGATAATAATTCTGGATTTAATCACAGCGGTGAAAAGATAATATATGTAGCTATTAGACTTACTGAACCAAAATTTACATTAGACTTATCGACGGGAAATAGATTTAGCTTTACGCCTACTGCTGCAACGGAATTAGTTTTTTCAAATCCGCCAGCAACTGGCATACCAACTGGTTTTTCTCTTGAAGTAGTAAATCCTTCAGCATATGCATTGACGTGGCCCAGCTCAATAAAATGGCATGGTGGATCAGCACCTACTGTAAATGCTGGAAAGGCTGTGTATGCATTTATTACGACAGATGGTGGAACGAATTACTTCGGTAAATTAGCAGGGGAAGGCATAGCATGAGTAATGTAGCAAGAGTTCTTGGATCGGCTGGAAATACACAAGGAATACCTGCAAATTCAGATGATTTATTTAAAATAAATGTGTGGGATGGGTCCGGATCTGCAAGAACAATAACTAACGGCATTAATCTTAGTGGCGAAGGTGGATTAACTTGGATAAAGAAACGTAGTGGTTCTGCACAGCATACTCTACAAGATACAGTAAGAGGTGCAACAAAACATCTCAGGTCAAGCGGTGACAGTGGTGAAGCTACAGAAGCACAAACAGTAACTGCATTTAACTCTAATGGCTTTTCCCTTGGCACAGACGATATGGTTAACGCTAGTAGTTCTCGGTACGTAGGATGGACCTTTCGCCAAGCGCCTAAGTTCTTTGACATTGTGACTTATACTGGGGATGGAACTTCTAATAGAACGATATCGCATAATCTAGGTTCAACTCCGGGTATGATTATAGGTAAAAGCACATCCACTTCAGCTCACTGGATGGTTTGGCACACAGCTATGGTTGATAATGAATTTTTACGTTTAAATCAGACTGATGCTCAAGGAGGTTATGGATCGTATTATGAAGCGGGTATGACTTCAACAACAGTTGGTGTAAGTTCTACAAGTTCTACGTATGGCATGAATATTAATGGCGCAACTTACGTGTTATATATATTTGCTCACAATAACAGTGACGGTGTGTTTGGTTCTACTGGTGACCAAGATATTATAAAGTGTGGAAGTTATGCTGGTGATGGAAGCACTAATGGAACAAAAATAATTGATTTAGGATTTGAGCCTCAATGGGTTTTGATAAAAACATCATCTACATCAGACAGTTGGTTAATATTAGATAATATGAGGGGTATAGCAGAAAGTCAAAATGCTGTGATAAGGGCAGATTCAGCTCAAGGTGATGAAAATGATAGTACTGCTATGGGAACACTATTGTCGAATGGTTTTCGTGTGACTAAAAACAATAACGAAATAAATGGTAATGGACAAACCTACGTTTACATGGCAATAC
>Ga0098043_1000518_pt1 | contig 13594 bp, 10 predicted proteins | sample 9B_taG_FD_92581 | JGI IMG/M metagenome (GOLD analysis project Ga0098043, IMG submission 92581) | Marine viral communities from the Subarctic Pacific Ocean - 9B_ETSP_OMZ_AT15188_CsCl metaG | ecosystem: Environmental > Aquatic > Marine > Oceanic | place: Subarctic Pacific Ocean | collected 2015-01-10 | reverse complement strand
TCGATCAGCTTCTGCAAGAGAGTCCATGTATTCTTCAAATCCTTCTGTTTCAGTTTTTTGAGTTGAAACACTTACATCTCTTTCCTCCAGGCCAGCTCTAGCAGCACTTGCCACAGATGGGCCTTTTGGTTTAGCTGATGCTGCAATCAATTTTTCTCTGGTAAGAGGAGTAAGTAATGTGAGTTCGGGTGCTCCCATTGCAACCGCAGCTATCCCACCAACAACACCTGCCGCTTGTGTAATAGCATCTTGCTTGTACATTTCTTCTGTTTCTATGTACTTATGTTTGCCAATCGGAGTTTCCGCAGGGAGTTCTTGTTTCATTGCTTGGCGAAAAGCTACTCTAAATGGAGTGTTGGTAGATGCGTTTGACATTCTTTTTGCAGTACTGAACCTCCTTATTGATGTAGGTGAAACATAGTTGGTAGGATTGAGTACCCCTTCAAAGTTGTAAAACTCTCCTGCCATTCCCAAAGCATATAAAAATTCTTGTGATTCATCTGACAAACCTGCCTTTTGACCCATATACTTTGCTGTTACTGCTAATCCTGGGTCACCTTCGATTATTCTTGCTAAGGCTCTGTCTGTTATAGATGGTCCATCTGTGACATAAGGCTTTAGTCCGTAATATCCCATAAAAGCAGCATCTGCCCCAGCAGCAGCATATCTTGCATATTGAATTGCTTTTGCTCCTCTCAAAGCGGGGTGAAAACTTACTGTTGTCAATGCGGCAGCACCAACATTCGCTCCCAATACACCCAAAGCAATTTGTGCCTCTGTAGGAGAGCCTTCAGCTGCAGATCTGTACGCTTCTGCAGCTATGGCAGGTAAAAAACCCAATCCATATTTCATAAGAGAACCAATGTAGGTTTCTTTCTGAGAGAAGGTGTTTGTTTCAGGATCAAATACAGGTTCAAACATCAAGTCTTGCATCTTGTACATTGTACGACCTGCAATGCTGTCTTCTTTTACAGCTAGCCTTTTTTCAACAAACCTCTGTATGTCTTGTTCTCTTAATAAAACATTTTTGCCTTGCCGAAACAAGTCATTCAAAGTTTGTTCTTTAAATTCACTCACAGGCTGTGTGCTTTCGATACTATTGAAAAATTGCATCTGCATCAACACAGGAACATCTTTAAATGGTGTGTTACCATATTGATTCAAAAATTCCGTTGGTGTCATCTGATATATGTCTTTTAAACTACCGTCAAAACCGATTTCTTTTAAATCAGTGATCGAGTCTGTCATTGTCAACAAATCCATGTTTGCCTGCAATAAAGCATCGTTTGCATAGTTTGGCCCAATAAAAGCTATGTCTCGCTCGCCTCCAAGTTGAGCTCGCTTCTCAGGTTCAGATAAAAGCTTCTCGATGTCTCTGATTGTATTGAGAGAACCTTCAATATCTGCATATCCAACTGCACCTTTTCTCATATAGACATCAGCCATAGTATCAAAGATTCCCAATGGGATGTCTCTAATTAGACCCAACGGATTTTCAAAATACTCGTCTGTAAATTCTTCAGCCAAAGATTTTTCGTCCAAGCTGAATTTAAGGTTGTTCAAATCATTGATCCTGAGAGACAGATCCATCTTTTCATTAAGATCTTCTGTCAATGCTTTTTCTTCTTCTAATGAATTGATGGTCTGGTCAATCTGTTCTTTGGCATTTATTCTTGCTTGAGCCATGATGGTGAGAGCTGACTCACCCTTTTCAGGAAACAAGAGATTCGCCCCAACCAAATCTTTTCGGGCATTGAGTTCTTGATACACCGGGTTGTTTGTATCATCTTGTTTCAGTCTAAGTCTGTTGTACTTTTGGATATCTTCAAGAGAGAGGGTTTGCTCCACTGATCGAGGGAGTCGTGCGCCACCTTGTTCATAGTAAGCTTTGGGGTCTGTAAAAAGGAGATCAAATGGTGGAAAATAAGGCGCACCAGATTCTTTCAACATTTGTATGTGGTTACCACTGGCAGTATCCACCTTGAAACTTACATCGTCGATACCCTTGTTAGCTAGTTTCAAAGACTCATTGATCTCCATAGAAAGTCTAGCCAGATCACCCCTCACTGTTGGACCGAAATCTTTTGTTGCAGCTATCTCTTTTAAGAGTTCTTCTCGTTCACCATAACTTTTGGTGAATTGACGCATGGACTGAGATACAAGTGGATTGTCTGACTCTAAATATTTCTTCGTTAAAGCTTTTCCTGCTTCTTCGTCAATCTCTATTTGTTGGTCTGTGGTCTGACCAAGCACTGCTGATAAGACCTCGTTAAACAATCCAGTCTCTCTGGTTCTATAGATTTCTTCCGCTGTTTTGTCTATACCCTCAAAGAACCTTTCATATTCATCTGCATCAACCGGAATGTCTTGTCCTTTGACAAAGTCTTGCAGTGTTCTTGTTTCAGCTGTTTCAAGTGTTTCCCCAGGCTTCTGACTGATGGTTGCCAAGTTCACAGGCTGTTGCAATCGTTCGCCCATAGGATTGACTGCGTCTAAAACAAAGTCACCAAAGTTTGGTTCTGGAACCTCAAATCGAGGATCTAAAGCAGCCTCTTTCATAGCATCAGCGTATGACAAGCCCTTTCCAACTTTGTCATCTGGAACAGACAATGCCCCAAAAGGATCGTCTGACATAAGTTCGTTCAATCTTTGTTCGTACAGATCTGCGTATGACTTTAAATCAGTGACATTTTGTTCAGCATATTCCTCTGCTTCTCTTTCATAGATGTCTTGCTCCACATCGAACAAGCCCTTGCTTTGCTCAGGAAGCATTGCTTGACTAAGCCCTTCTTGTACTTTGGCTTCTTGACGAAAGATTGCAGCTTCTTTGAAATCACTTGCATCTACGGTGTCTTGCTCAAGCTTTAAATTTTGTCTCTGTCGAGTCTGCTCCAACAGAGCATTGTTGAAATAGACGACATCATCTTCTGATAATTTTTCTTTGTAGTCGATTTCGAATGTTTGCAAAAGTGGCTCAAAGTAATCACCAATTTCTTCTTCACTAAGCATCCGAGCAACAGTTTGAGAAGCATATTCATCAATCTGTTTTTGTAACTCTGTTTTGGTTTCTGCCATAACTACCTCATGTCGTCAGGGTCGATCATCAATATCACCGGCCCTTGTGTATCGTATCGCATCTTGATTTCATCTTCAATACGCAATCGATCTTTGGTAGCTCTCTGTCCTGCTATTGGGTACATTTCGGAACGCATCGCCAGTGTGAATGGACACTGGTCTGCCCTGGGGGGTTGGAACACAATGCCTTCTTCAGACAAGCTAGAAATACGACCATCAGCAAGTTGATCGCCTTCTCTGTATTCACTGGTCAATCCCATCTCTTTGTCAGCTATTACAACCGAATCTTCAAAGACATCCATCACCATAAAACGATTGGTAATGTATCGTCTGTAATGGGTGTATTTTTCGTTCATAGAAGACATCTGCATCAATGCCTCATCATCCATCGTAAATCGCATTATTCCACCATCTGTGCTTGTTCTTTTTGAACCAAAGACAACTCTTTCAACAGCCTGTCTATAGAGTTAAAACCCGACTCTCCAGGAGAGTATATTTGTTCTTCACCTCTTATGTTTGTGAAGGGACGCTCCTCACCCCCTACTTGTGTCACTCCAACCAACATACCACCTGCTGTTTCGTAAGGCTTGTTAAACTCTAAATCGGGATAAGCAGCACTCATAGTCTTCATCGGTCTGTCAAGCTGTTGCGAGATAAGGTCTTGTCTGGCCTCTTGACTAGGGCTAGCTTGGAACGCTGTTTCAGATACAAAGTTTCTTTTGAATGGTTCAAAAGGACTCATGTCTTGAAATCTTTGCATCTGTATTTCTGCTTGAGTTCCTATCTGTGCTCTTTTGGCTTCCTCAGCTTCTATTTTTTTACCAAGTTCAATTATTCTTGCTGCCACATCTGGAGACATCCCTTGCTCTGCAAGTTCTTTCAACTTAGATCTATCTGGAGCTTTTCCTTTTATTTGTACTTTATTTGCTAGTAGCTTCAGTGATTTTTTACTTTTTTCAATCTCCTCATCTAATTTGTTTATACTGCCACTTGGTCCTCTTGAATCATAACTGATCCCTTGAGAAAGATATAATTGGCTTTTGGCTTCCTCAGCTATATCTTTGTTCTGTGCTTTTAGTTCGTCATCCATATATTGTATTAAATATTTGGTTAAGGTTGGGCGAACAACATCTAGTATGTCAGGTGTAAGATTTTTGCCTGTCAAGTCTTTATACATCTTGGTTGTTAGGGCTTGAGCTAAACTTGCTCCTATAGCAGCTCTTCCGGTCTGGTTTGGTTGTCTTTGATTGATAATTTTGTTCATGTATTGTCCGGCTGCAGTTTTTGCAGCCTGTTTCAAATTGCTTTCACTCGCATCTTGAAAAAGTTCAAGGCTTGGAAATTCACTCTTTGGTCCTCCAGATGAACCGTATCCTCGAGCCATAGACCTTGCATAATCTCTGGCAGCGTTTGACCTATTGCGAGAATCCATTTCAAACAAATCGTTTTTCATCTTCTCGAGCTCGATGATATTCTTGTCGATGACCTCCATTTGTTGAAACAAGTAACTTGGGTCTTGCTTCTTCAAGTGCATGTCCATCATCTTGTAGTTCATCTTGGTGCGTTCTTTGAGGAAGGTATTCCAACCTGTAGCAAACGCACTGGAGCCCCGAGAAATGTCTGGTATAAAATACGGTTGAATGACTGCCATGACTGTCTCCTTATGATCCCAAACCAGTAATGTACTTTGTTAAAAAGTCTTCATCTTTTGGCTTCTTGTTGTAAAACTCTTTGACTGCTTTTTCTTTGGCCTCTTGTTCCGTTTCGGCTCCTCCAAACTCCAAAAGACTCTGACTGTAACTGTTCACAAAGTCTTCGATACCCTCTGCATCAGCTTGGGCTGCTCTAGACATTCCAATACCCTGTGCAATACCTTGGGCAGACTGGCCTATTCGATCTGCTGTTGCTTCAATGTTTGATTGACGATACTGCTGCAGCTGTTGAAGCTTCTGTAAGTCTTGCTCGGCTCTTTGCATCCGTTGCGCTGAAACCTGTGCGCCAGCTCTGGCTAAACTCTGATCAATCAATTCGTCACGCTCTCTACGCAGTCGAGCCAAATCACCTGCACTCCGGGTCTGACCCATCCCTGCCATAACCGCTTGACGCTCTCGCTCTTGTTGCTCTGCTATGGCTCTGATGGGACGAGTCATCAAACGCATTGTCTCTGCATCTTCAGCTTTGTCTTCGCCCAATCTGCCTTGCTCTCGGAGAGCTTCAAGTTGTTTGATCTGCTGTCTGGCTTCTTGTCTGGCCGGGCCTAGGGCTTTGGCTGCTTCTAGTCCAACATCTAATCCTGCCAAGCCTGCAAATATCAATCCTGTCTTTTGTGACTCTGTCATAGGTGGAAGCTTTCTTTTAACCATCTTTGGATCTGTGTCTGGTGGTTCCCCCGCAGCTTCTCTTACTTGTTGAAAATCTTCTTCCGATTTAGCCATTGCAAGCAGTCTTTCTTTGTTTTCTTTTTCTTCTCTTTCTTGGTCTACTTTGACTGCTTCTTGTGTCTTTCTTTCTCTTTCTTGAACAACTAACTTATCAACAGCAGCTTTTGCTTCTGGATTAGTTTGTAAGTTTTCAAATACCTTTCCATCAGATTTTCTTGTTGCGGTTATCACCTCTGTTGATGTATTTACATTGTAATCGAATTGATCGTCCGACACTTTGACATTATCTAATTGCTCTGAAAGGACTTGTTCTTGTTGTTCTTCGGTTTGACCTCTCATCAGGTCCATCAAAAATTGATCGTTTCCAATATCAAATTCTTTTGCAACTTGTGCTTCAAGTTCTTCTTGTGACCTACCTCCTGCCAACATATCTAACAGTTCTTCAGAACTATCCATAGGGTCTTGAACTGTTGGTGTTTCATCTGCTACTGGTATTTGATTTTGTGTATTACGCTGTAGATCTTTTCGCTTTTGTCTTCTAGTTCGTTTTTCATCAAAATTAAGTTGTTCTTCTACACTCTCAAGATCATCACTGCCTTGTTGTACTTGGGATGCTCCTTGCTTATTTAATAATATATTTTGATTACCTCCAAGAGCCGATTGACCTCTTAAAAGCTTCCCTGGTGAAGGAGGGGCTTCTTCTTGAGTAGGTGGTGGATCAATAATGTCATAAGGTTTTGTTATAGCACCGGGATTTGGGTCTACGCTTGTGAGTATGTTTCTCACAGAGTTTGCAAACTCATTTAAGTTTTGATCGGTGGTATTTTTTTGAGCGTAAGAATTATTGTCGACAATTCCTCTTTGTCTTGCTGATTCTGCTCTAGCTAGCAACTCATTTTTTTTGTCTAAAGGTAAAGCATTTTTTTGAATTAAAGTTACAGCTTGTTGGTCCTCTAATACTATTTCCTCTCGAATGCTTGTTTCTTTTGGTTTGAAAACTAATGCACCTGTTTGACTCATTCCAATGTCTGCTTTCGGATACATTGAAACCACACCCTCATTAGCTTCACTACCAACAAGGAAGGAGCCTGTTTTAATAATACCTGCTTCTTCATATGTGAACGGTATAATGTTGGTTTGAGAAACATCATAGCCTTTTTGTTCTAAAATTTGTTTTAATATTGGGTCCATTACACACCACCAAACTTTCTAAATTTAAAAGCATCATAACTACTCAGCGTCGGTGAAGACACTGACAAATCCATTTCTGTTGGTGGGATTGTATCACCATAAACATCGAACATATCTCTCCTGGCGTAAGCCTCAGCATCCTTCTTCTGCTTGTTCATCAGCTTGTCTTGCTCTTTCTGCATCTTGAGCATGTCTTTGTACTGCTTGTTTGCCTTAAAGCCACCAACCAATCCTCCTGCTACAAGCCCAACACCTGCACCAATAGCTGCTCCAATTGATGTACCTACTACTGGAACCACAGATCCTATTGTTCCACCCAAAGATGTTCCAACTCCCAAAGCCCTCTGAGCTCCGCTTGCTGCACCTTCATATGCAGCACCACGCTTCAATTTCTTTTCTTCTTCGGTCATATCAATCTCCTATAGGTATCTTACATCAACAACGAGGGATCTGCGCCCAACATGTACCCTTCCTCTATTCTCTTGTTTACTGCTCATCCTTAAGGCTACATATATATGATTGACCCCCTCAACCAGATCTACTTTCGTCAAGATATTGTGATTCTTGCTCCCAATCCGGCATTTACTGTGTTTTCGATACAACCATCTTTTGCTTCCGTTAATGAAGGAAGGCTCTGTGTCTCCTCGAACTATGAACAATGCAAAGTCACACAACTGAAATTTTTCTTGTTCAACATCTGAACCAACTGTTGCATCATTACCATCAATCTCTTGAGCAAAAAAACTAGCTGAAATATTACACATAATGTCTTGAGTAGGAATACTCGGAGAAACATGAACTGTGGTAGCCAAGCCCTCAATCGGTCGCCAATCCTCTGCATCAACCTCAGAAGACCTGTGGTATGCAATAAATGCCTTGTCCTGACCAAACCCCTCTCTGTAATGTACATCACCAGATGCAAACTCTACTCTTGGAGCTGGTGCTCCAAAGAATCGAGGTGGCCGAATGTGAGTAGAGTCTACCCAGGCAGAAGACTTTAAGTCTGTAGACTCTATTCCACCATTGACGACTCGCTCTATCTCTTTTGTCGTGGCATTGACTTGTGCTGCTCCAATCACACCCGCAGATAATGTTCCTCCTGTGTATCCCATTTTTACCTCTTTAATGTATCTACATATAAATTTAACTCTCTAATTTGAACATAATCTGTTTTGCTTGGATGCCCTGATTGACTGGGCACTACATTCAGCTGCAAGATAAAATCAGAATGAGAGCCCTCTATCGATCTGTTTAGATGATGAGCTAAACTTACACTTTGGAGCAAAAAATATGGTGTGGTTTGATCATCTGTAGCATTGCCTGAAAGTCTAATCTCTCTTGTGGTTGCAGGAATAACTTTGTACTGGCCACCTGTCAGGCTACTCTTGTATGACAAATAGAACTTAATTTTTAACTCTGAACCGCCTCCAGAATTGTTTGGTAGTTTTGCAACAACACCCATACTCAATCTTGCAATGTGTGCAAAGTTATCGAAATCTACACTTTGAGTAGCACCAATAAATATCATTCCTTGAACACCACCCAATGGTTCAAATTGACTACTGTTTGAGGTTGAATGACGATATTCTCCTACTTTTGATGTGCGATACTGACCAAAAAATTGTGCGGACACCACATCTGCTTCAAAGTTAAAATTGTCTAAGGCTTGATCGTGTACATTATCACCATCAACATCTGATGCCTCTGTATTGAAACTTGTCAATGTTGAGTTGATGTCTGTGACTGTGAGACTGTCTCCTACACTCGGCTCTGTTATCGTTACTCGTCCCATCACCGCACCTTCTGAGTTACAATCAATTCACATCTTCTAACCGTTACATCACCAGTGCAGTTCTTGGTCACAAAATTATCTTGCAAATTTTGTATCTTTGCCTCTGCTTCTATTCGCACAATCCCTGCCGGATACGACAAAGCTCCACTCACATATCCACAATCTTCTGTTGCCCAATCAGGTGATCTGTAAATCTCGCAAGCTTCAATCCCATTCACTATGATTCTAATCGAAATGATGTTTGCATTGGCAGTTGTTGTTACTGCGTTTTCAACAGCCCCAAACTCCCAGTTGCCACTCCACTCACATATCACAACACCGTCATACTGAGAGTTGAACTCTATTCGATTGATCACAATGTAATCTTGAGTCTTCTTTGACAGCACCTGGCGATCAGTAAAATCAGACCGAACAGTGTGGAAGATGTTTGCACTGCACATAGCTGTCGTGATCGATTGCTCAGGGATGTTGTCTCGGTCTAAATGTCCGTTAAACTCCGAAATCATCTCCCGAACATTCTCGTTCCAGTCCTCTGGATCTACTATGTCCCCGGTCTGTGGAGTATTCTGTCTGTATCTAAAAGCCATTATCGTGTCTCCGTACCACCAAACGCACTTGTCAGTGTCAAAACCTCTCGCCTTGAACCGATGCGAACCTCCATATCATACCCAAGTATTTGTATTCTGCTACCCTGTGGTTTGAATTCAAACTGGATTTCTTGGACTGGCCCCTTGTGCATCGAACTCAAGTCAAATCTGACTGGCACTGGACGGTGTGTATACCAAGTCGAACTACCATCCCAATTGGTTGTATCGTATATTGGAGCACTGAAATCCTCCAACGGTCGCTTCTGATCTCGTCCTATATCAGCTGTGTAGGCATCTGTGATCTGACGATTGACCTTGAAATTCACCTGAAGATCATTGTCACCATATCCAATGACATAGGCTTGTACCCTCACGATGTCAAAACTGCTGAATAAACGGTTGGGAGTCAGATGGACGGTGCGATACAGCGGTGCGACTGTTGAGGAGCCTTTTGTGGTGAAAGCTCTCGAATAAACATACAATCCCCGTGCAGTAGAGGTTGTCTCACTACTCGCAATCATAACATAGCCACGGTGGTCTTCTGTGGACACAAAGTCGTGTACCTTAAAGTTGCGACTCAAGCTCCACTCTCCAACCTCATAGTGGAACTTGAACAACAGTTCAGGGTGTATGTCCCCATTCTCTGGAACACACAGCCAATACTCCTTGTCTCTAGTGTTCAAGCAAGCCCTGCTGTTCTCTGCCATTGCAAGGTTCATCCGTTTGAACTCATCCTCTATCGGTTGGCCCAATCGAGTGATTGCTGTAATCGTTCCTGTGTTTTCAAAAGCTCCCTCGAGAAGAAACACTCCATCTGAAGATAAGAAAGCCAGTCCCATTCCAGGGATCTCTTTGATCGACTTTGAAGCGATACATCCTGTGTCCAAAGTGAGTGTCTCAGCAAAGAACCCATTCACTGGGTCGCCCTTGATGAGATATATTCCTCGACGCTTGAATATCACCAAAGCATTCTTGGTTTGATACATCGCTACAATCGGGCCACTGTTGGAGTCTCCCAAGTCAATCTCGTTGTCGATTGGTAGTTCTTCAGGCTGTCGTGGACTACTGAATCTTATCAAGCTTTCTCTTGCATTGGCTAAGAACAAGCAGTTCTTAAAGGCTGCAATCCGGTTGTAACTTGATTCCCAAAATCCATAGTTTTCTTCACTGTTTAATGTTCCCAAAGCAATGTCTAGTAGTCCATCCACAATAATCGTGGTGATGTTGTCTTGAACCTCTTTGAGAAAGTAAAACTCATCTCCAAATGCTTTAACTCTAAGCTTTGCGTCTGAGTCTCTCAAATTCTGCGTTCTGTATATCCTTCTGGCTACAGTGCCCTTTGGTCCCTTTGGTATCTGAACATGGACAAGATGACGCTTTCCAGATGAGTTTTCAACAGTAATCTCACCAAAGACAGACGACATCGGACTCTCTTGCCCTCGCTCATTCAAAAAGCTAACTCGATATCGATATGTAGATTTCTTCTCTGTGTATCCAATCCCCAAAAACTCCAAGTTGGTTTCATCCGCTTCAGTAGTACCAGTGACAATGGTGCCAGTCTTCGATATTGTTGGTTGTGGAGGAAAGTTAGCAAAGCCAGCTCTGGTTGTTTTGCGACCATCAAAGCACAATGGCTCATCGTATCCATTTACAATGTAGACTCGGCCACCAAAAGTCTGAAAGAAACTACCTGTCCATTCTCCATCAATGTGTGTCCTAGTGTGGCTTGTGCCATTTATAGCTCGACCATCTACATGATGGACAGTCCTGTAGGGAGTATACGGAGCTCGAGCACCATAAAAATACTTGAGAGAACCATCCGTTGTCTCATACAACAACCACTGAAATGCACCATTGAACTGTGCAAACCAATGTAAAGTATATGGAATCGTATGTCTCACATATGCGTTACTGGTTGGTGTTGAACTTGCATTGGTTTTTTCCGATTGCAACGCTGTATCAGTCACTTGAGATACAGTCAATGATGTCGTGTCGTGTGACTCAACACCAACCTTTCTTCCTGGGTCTGCTTGGATTACATCTGAAATGACCAACTGCGGATTACTCGTCACATTCGGTCTGATGTCCTTAGATGTGGCAGGAGAAACTATCGTAAATGTCGCAACTGTATTCTCTGGATTGGTCAACTCAGAGTCTGGAATAGCTGCAGTATTGTAGTCTTGTATCAGTCGTGTGTACCCACCGGCTTGCTTCCAAGCATCTTGATTCGACCAACACATATCCTCAATCAACTCTGCTCTGTTAGCTTTTGCCAACCATCGTTGATCCATACCTCTCAGCGGAAATACACTTACTGATGATGTCTTTATACCCATGTCATATCCTTTTATGCGTTTGGATCAGCTCCACCAAACACTGAACTAGCAGGTCCATACACTCTGAAGCGTCGGGGTCTGTCAAATCTTTGGAATCTCTTTCGATCTTCATCCCTGGTCAAGTATCTCTTTCTCATCTGGACCATCAACTCCTCTCCCCTCAATCGAAACACAGAAGCTTGATCGGTCGCCTGCATCTGAAGAAACATATCCTCCAACACAGCATACACCAATATGTGATGATACTGCACTGGCCATATCGGTGCATCGTGGTCTGAAACAAGTCGTGGCGGTCTGTAATGATACCGAATATCGATGTTTTTATCCAGACTCGGTGTATACCAAAATCTAACATGTTGCCTAGGGCCGCTTTGATTATACAGGATTTTATCCGCAGGTGATGTCAATACGACAGATCCAGTTGTGCCCAATCCTAGTTCTGCATCTTGGCCTAAACCACCATAAAATAACTGGTCATCATCGTGACTGGTTGTTGTCGCTTCTAGGATTTGTATCAACTCGGTAGGACCATTGTTTGTTTTGTCCCTTCTGTACAAAAACTTTGATATTCCCGAGTCTTGGAAAGTTATCGTTTTACTTGATTCTGTGTAGTGCCTTGTATCATCCAGATTTGATATGACAATCTTACTGCCTGTTCCTGTCTTAATACTGACCTTTTCAGACGGTGGTCCTTCTCTACCCTCTGCCTTCAGTGTATAAAAGTACTCGTATTCGGTGTTGTCCAATAAATCTATAGTTCCACCAACTCCTGTAGAACCTAAAGCCAAAGATGGTTTATTGATGGGAGCCAATCCGAAGAACGAATCGTCATCCACAATCACCAACGGATCTCCTGTGTTGTCTCGATCAAGATAAGCATACTCAGCTGCCTTCTTTGATACTTGATACAGACGACCTCTGTCTGCCTCTCGGTCAATGTACCCCATCACCTCAACACAATCCGCAGGAAGCTTCTGTCGGTCAAATCGTATCTTAAAGGCCCCTGTGGCACTACCAGTTGTGCCTGTCCAGTTGTCTTTAATGAATATGATCAGCGCATTATACACCCTTATGATCGTGTGCTCTTTGTTGTTGGTCGTATCAATCAGTGTTTGACCTTCCATTTCTTTGGTCGCTGTAAAACCTGACACTTGAACAAAACGAGTATTCGTTGAACTGACAGTGATCGTGGTCGTCGCTGCAACACCCTCTATCTCCTTCTTCAGAGCTATCTTCGTTTCCTTCTGGAGAAACAACCAATGGGCCGAATCAGAAATCCGTAAGTAATGATCATTCAACCGTCTTACAACGCTGTCTCTGTATTGCTGCAAGTCTGGATTGAAATCCATCTGGTCAAAGACTCGCTGTCTGAGCTCTGCTAAGTTCATATTTACCTCTATAAATTAACTACTAGTACAGTAGCATAAAAAAAAAGCAACCGACCTACTGGTCGGCTGCAAAACAACGCATGGAGGCAACCAGCGTTTGAGGAGAAATCTTTTAAGCGTATCTTACAGATTCAAAGGGTTGAGGAAGAATACATCGCCTTCAAAGCCTGTTCCCGGATCTGTAGCTGCATCTATTTGCAATGCCACACATTCGCTATCTGCATCAGCATCGGCAGCTGCATCATCAGTCAACTTTCCTGCTGAAGAACCGGATGGATATAATTTTTCACCTTTGGCTCCTGCATCATGATGCAGAGCAAATCCTTTTCCATACACTTGAACACTGATGATCTTGTATTCTCCATCAGCTAATGTTACGCTTTCTGCAAAAGCTCCGATACAACTCGCATGAGCAATACCACTAGTAGGTGTGCCTGTAACACAGTTACCTGCTCCAAAGGTTGCAAGCAGTCCAGTTGTTGCGCCTTGATATGTAATGTTTTTGGCTGAATCCATTTCTAAAGAAGCAAGTTGCCCTTTTGAAATTGTTACCGATCCACCAGTAACATGTGCATATACAACCATTGAGACAAACTTTTCTCTTTGTTCAAGGTTTGCTAATTGTCCTGAAGCTGAATCTGACTCTCTGGTTCCAAATCCATCTATTTTATAAACTGTTCCCATTTTATTATCCTCTTAAGAAATATTATAAATTCGATTAGAAGCTTTCGCCATTTGCAAGAACAGCAGAAGAACCCCAAGACTCAACCCAAAGCTGACCTCGACATAGAACCTCTGCAACACGAACTTGGTATCCGTTACCTACATTCTCAAAGTCACTCAT
>Ga0098043_1000516_pt1 | contig 13606 bp, 13 predicted proteins | sample 9B_taG_FD_92581 | JGI IMG/M metagenome (GOLD analysis project Ga0098043, IMG submission 92581) | Marine viral communities from the Subarctic Pacific Ocean - 9B_ETSP_OMZ_AT15188_CsCl metaG | ecosystem: Environmental > Aquatic > Marine > Oceanic | place: Subarctic Pacific Ocean | collected 2015-01-10 | reverse complement strand
CTCAGTCAAACCTTGTTCAAAGTGACTTACAAACAGTTGCGCCTTATAGTAAATATGCTTTAAATTTTGATGGAACAGATAGTGTAACAGTAGGAAGTTTATTTGGTCAAGTTCAAGATGTTTTTAGTGTTAGCACTTGGGTTAATTTTACATCAAACCCAGGATATCAAATGATATTATCTGACAATATTTGGTTTGCAAATTATACAGCTAACAATATTGGGCTTGATATAAAAAATTCATCTGGAAGTTATTACGATAATAATGGAGGGATAAGTCAAGGCACTAATTTTGTAATTCCTTCTGACTTAAGAACAAACAAGTGGATACACGTTGCGTTTTCTTATGAAGGTAGTAGCTCAGGTACAACAGCGGTTATAAAAATGTATCTTAACAGCGTTGAAATGGTAAATACAACTGTAACTTATTCAAGTGGTAATGCTAATTTACAAAACGCTTCAAATGCTTATTTAGGTTCAAGAAATGGTACTGCTCAATTTTTAGACGGTTCTATTTCAAATGTATCTATTTGGAATTACGCTTTAACAGCTTCGCAGATGAGAGAAGTCTATAATCAAGGTCTTCCCAGCAATTTAAATACTTTTTCTGGAACAGCTCCTGTAGCGTGGTGGCAGTTAGGTGAAAATAGTTCTTATGTAGGTGGATGGACTTTTGCAGATGAAATAGGATCTAATAACGGAACTTCAGGTAATTTGCCTGAAACAGCTTTAACAAACGGTGTAGGTACAACAGCTAATGGAGTATCAACTGGAATGGGAGTTGGAGCTTTAGTAGGTGATGCGCCGTATAGTACAGCTAATGCAATATCAGTTAATATGAGTTCTACAGCTAGAGGAACAAATATACCTCCAACTCCGTAAAAAAAGATTAAAACAAGTAAATATATAAATAACAAGTAATTAACAAATAACAATTAAACAATGGCAACAACTTATGTAGTAATTAACTTATCTGATACAAACGCTGTTTTGTTCAGTCAAGTAAACCAGTCTTCTGCTCAAACAATGAGAAGAAACGTGGCTAATACGCAAGGTGTTTTGTCTTTCCAGGTAGAGCCTAGCTTTATTACAAACGGTTCGTTGACGCCTGTTGGGACTTACACTCATGAAGAGATACTAGTTTTACTAGCTACTCCAGAATGGACACCTGCTGAACCAGGACCAGGAGAGTAAATAAAAACAAACAACAATTAAATTTAATCAAATGAAAATCAAAGAAGAAGAATTAAAAACAATTCAAGATCAGCAAACTAAGCTTAATGAATTAGTCCATAACATCGGTTTATTAGAAAGCCAAAAGCATGGGCTGCTTCATGATATAGCCGGCGTTAATAAAGAAATAGAAGACTATAAAGAAAAACTAGAAGACGAGTATGGCCCTGTAGAAATTAACCTAGAAGATGGTACTTATACTAAGATAAATAAAGATGTCGAAGGTAATAAGGAAGATTAGTATAGGTTCTGATTATAAGAATGATGCAATGCATTATTCAACTGGTCAGGAAGTGTATGGTGGACATACTATTAGTGATATTCTTTTTGAAGACAAGGATCAGTCGTATAATATCTACATAACTAAAAACGATGAAGTTTTACCTTGGAAAAAGTTTAATGCTAATATGTCAATATCTGTAGAGTATGATCTTAAGTATTGATGCAGGGTTTATATTACTTTATTGTTAAGCCGTTAGAAGAAAGGTATGACAATATACGAAGAGTTGGTAATAATAACCTTATTATCAATACTAGCATTGAAAACCATAGATTTATTAGTAAAAAAGCTGTAGTAGTTCAAACGCCTGCAGCTTATACTACTAAAATAAATATAGGAGATGAATTATATATTCATCATAATGTATTTAGAAGATGGTATGACCAAAAAGGTAGAGAACGTAATAGTTCAACTTACTTTAAGGATAATCTTTATTTTGTTTCACCAGAGCAAATCTACATGTACAATTTAAAGCCGCATTTAAACTATTGCTTTGTAAAACCGCTTAAAAACAAAAACTTATTAGAGAACAGAAAAGAGCAACCTAATGTTGGTATAGTAAAATACGCTAATAATGCTTTAGAAGCTGTAGGAATCACTCCTGGAGCGCTTATCACGTTTACCCCTAACTCAGAGTTTGAGTTTATTATAAAAGGTGAACGACTTTATTGTATGAAATCAAATGATATAGCTTTAACTCATGAATACGAAGGAAACGAAAAAGAAAATAATCCAAGCTGGGCAAAAGGCTATTGAAGAATTAATTAAGGTAGCAAAAGAAAAGATCGTAGACTCAGATGACGACGTAAGCGCTGACAGACTTAAAAATGCTGCCGCTACTAAAAAGCTGGCTATAATGGACGCTTTTGAGATATTGACTAGAATACAAGAAGAAGAAGAAATGTTAAATAGTAATCCTAAAGATAAAAGTGAAAAAACTTTTAAAGGGTTTGCTGAAGGAAGAAGTAAGTGAGTTACGAACAAACGCTTTGGAAAGAGATTAAAGATGTTGTTAATCCTAAAATATTAGCTAAAAACAACAGGTTTAAAAAATGGGAATATGGTTATAATCCTGATTATGATTTTATAATAATAAGTAAAACAGGTAAAATTGGACAAATCATTGAAATACAAAATCTCAGGATTGCTTTACCAGCAACAGATGAACCGTTTAAACGAAGCGAGAAAAAAGCAGAACAATATTGGGAAAAACAAGAATACCCAAAAGAATTAAATAGAATTAAATCAAGATTTGACTGGGAAGAATACCCATCAGATTTTAAAGAAAAATGGTACGATTATATAGATGATGAATTTAATAGACGAGAAAAAGGATTTTGGTTTTATAATAAAGGCATTATTACTTACATTACTGGTACTCATTATATGTACTTGCAATGGTCAAAAATCGACGTTGGAGCGCCAGACTACAGAGAATCAAACAGACTCTTCTTCATATTTTGGGAAGCATGTAAAGCAGATACAAGATGTTACGGTATGTGTTACCTCAAAAACAGACGATCTGGATTCTCTTTTATGTCAAGTGCAGAGCTTGTCAACCAAGCTACAATATCTTCCGATGCTAGATTCGGTATATTGTCCAAGTCTGGTGCAGATGCCAAAAAAATGTTTACGGATAAAGTTGTCCCAATATCCGTTAATTACCCTTTCTTTTTCAAACCAATCCAAGACGGTATGGACAGACCTAAAACTGAGTTGGCTTATAGGGTTCCCGCATCAAAACTAACAAGAAGAAAGCTTGAAAATAACGAACAGTTAAGAGAATTAGAAGGGCTTGATACAACTATTGATTGGAAAAATACAGGTGATAACTCTTATGATGGTGAAAAGCTAAAACTATTAGCTCATGATGAAAGTGGTAAGTGGGAAAGACCTGATAATATATTAAACAATTGGAGGGTTACAAAAACTACATTACGTCTAGGATCAAGGGTTGTAGGTAAATGTATGATGGGCTCAACATCAAATGCTTTAGATAAAGGTGGAGAAAACTTTAGAAAACTTTACTACAATTCAGACGTTACTAAAAGAAATAGAAACGGACAAACAACTTCTGGGCTCTATAGCTTGTTCATTCCTATGGAATGGAACTACGAAGGATTCATCGATACTTATGGATTACCTGTATTCGTTAGAACAGAAGGTAAAATCAAAGGAGCAGATGGTTATGAAATTACAACAGGAGTTATCGAACATTGGCAAAACGAAGTCGAAGGGCTTAAGTCAGACAGCGACAGTTTAAATGAATATTATAGACAGTTTCCAAGGACAGAGCAGCATGCTTTTAGAGACGAAACGAAAGATAGTTTATTTAACTTAACTAAAATATACGAGCAGATAGACTACAACGAAGAAATAAACAACATTAATAGCATTACTAAAGGAAGTTTTCAATGGATTAATGGTATTAAAGATAGTGAAGTTATATTTGTACCGAATAATAATGGAAGGTTTTTAGTTTCATGGGTGCCGCCTAAAAGCTTACAAAATCAAGTGATATTAAAAAATGGGGTAAAATATCCTGGTAATGAACACGTTGGAGCTTTTGGTTTAGATAGCTACGATATATCAGGTACTGTAGATGGTAAAGGTTCTAATGGTGCTTTGCATGGTTTAACTAAGTTTTCTATGGAAGATGTGCCACCTAATCATTTCTTTTTAGAATATATATCAAGGCCTCAAACAGCTGAAATATTCTTTGAAGATGTACTTATGGCAATGGTGTTTTATGGTTTACCCATACTAGCTGAAAATAACAAACCTAGGTTTCTGTATTATTTAAAGCGTAGAGGTTATAGAGGTTTTTCAATGAATCGTCCTGATAAAATTTGGAACAAACTTTCTACTACTGAAAAAGAAATAGGTGGAATACCTAATTCAAGTGAAGATATTAAACAAGCGCATGCAGCTGCTGTAGAATCTTATATAGAAACATATGTAGGATTAAAAGAAAATGAATATGGGGATATGTATTTCCAAAAAACCCTAGAAGACTGGGCAAAGTTTAACATAAACAATAGAACAAAGCACGATGCTACAATAAGTTCTGGATTAGCTATAATGGCTTGTAATAAAAATTTATACAAACCAGTGGCAGATAGAACAGTAAAAAATGTAAATCTAGGTATTAAAAGATATAATAACGAAGGAAGTTTTTCACAAATAATAAAATAAATGGTTGTAACTGATAGTAATAGTATTTTTCCAGATCAAGTTGTTCCTGATGAAGTAAAGTCAAGCTACGATTATGGTATGCAAGTTGGCAAAGCTATAGAAAGTGAGTGGTTCAGTGGGACTAGAACTGGTTTAGGTAATAGATACTCTACTAACTTTAATAATTTTAGAAACCTAAGGTTATACTCTAGAGGAGAACAAGCTGTTCAAAAGTATAAAGATGAATTAGCTATAAATGGTGATCTGTCTTATCTTAACTTAGACTGGAAACCTGTACCTGTAATACCTAAATTTGTAGACATAGTTGTAAACGGTATGTCTGAAAAGCTCTATGAAATAAAAGCTTACGCCCAAGATCCTGAATCGTTGAAGCAAAGAACAGAATATGCTAATAGAATATTAAGAGATATAGAGACTAAAGAGTATTTAGAAAATATACAACAAACTCTAGGTTTGAATATGTATTCTACAGAAAACCCAGAAGATTTACCTCAAAATCAAGAAGAGTTAGAATTACATATGCAGCTTGATTATAAGCAATCTGTTGAAATAGCTGAGGAAGAATTAATAAACGATACTTTAGATAGGAATAGATACGAACTAACTAGAAGAAGAATAAACCAAGACTTAGTTGTTTTAGGTATAGGTTGTACTAAAACAAACTTTAATAAAGCAGAAGGTATTACAGTTGATTATGTTGATCCAGCTAGATTAGTGTATTCTTACACTGAAGATCCTAACTTTGAAGATATATGGTATGTTGGTGAGGTTAAAAGAATTAGCCTAGCTGATCTTAAACAAGAGTTTCCAAACTTAACGCCAGATGAACTAGAGAAAATACAAAAATATCCTGGCAATAGTAATTATATATACGACTGGAACGGTAGAGATGATAATAATAGTGTTTATGTTCTTTACTTTGAATATAAAACATACAGTGAGCAAGTGTTTAAAATAAAAGAAACAGCCACTGGTTTAGAAAAAGCTTTAGAAAAGCCAGATACTTTTAACCCAGCACCTAATGATAAATTTGATAGAGTTGCTAGATCAATTGAGGTATTGTATTCAGGAGCTAAAATATTAGGTCATGAAAACTTATTACAGTGGGAGTTAGCTAAAAATATGACTAGACCTGAGTCTAACTTAGTTAAGGTTAATATGAATTATAATATATGCGCACCTAGAATGTATAAAGGGCGTATTGAATCTTTAGTATCTCGTATAACTGGTTTTGCTGATATGATTCAATTAACTCATTTAAAACTACAACAGGTGATGTCTAGAATAGTACCTGATGGTGTTTATTTAGATGCTGATGGTTTAGCAGAGATAGATTTAGGTAGTGGAACTAGTTATAATCCACAAGAAGCATTAAACATGTATTTCCAGACTGGTAGTATTGTAGGTAGATCAATGACTCAAGATGGTGGTCAAAACCCTGGAAAAGTACCTATACAAGAATTATCCACGTCTAGTGGCATGAGTAAAATACAAGGACTTATACAGACTTACCAGTATTATTTACAAATGATAAGAGATGTAACAGGTCTTAATGAAGCTAGAGACGGAAGTACACCAGCTAGTGATTCTTTAGTTGGGTTACAAAAACTAGCTATTGCTAATTCAAATACAGCTACTAGACACATTGTACAAGCAAGTTTATATTTAACTCTTAGAACTTGTGAGAATATCGCACTTAGAGTTGGTGATTGTTTAGAGTTTGACTTAACTAGAGACGCTTTAAAATCTAGCATAAGTTCTTACAATGTAGGAACTCTTGAGGATATATTTAATTTACATCTCTACGACTTTGGTATATTTTTAGAGCTAGTACCTGACGAAGAAGAAAAAGCTCAACTAGAACAAAATATTCAAGTAGCTTTACAAAGTGGTCAAATATTTTTAGAAGATGCTATTGACATTAGACAAGTTAATAATTTAAAACTTGCTAATCAATTATTAAAGCAAAGAAGAAAACAAAAACAAGCTCAAGATCAACAAGCTCAACAAGCTAATATTCAAGCTCAAGCCGCTGCTCAAGCAGAAACAGCTGAAAGAACAGCTATGGCAGAGGTTCAAAAAAATGAAGCTTTAGCTCAAACTACTTTGCAAATTGAACAAGGTAAATCTCAGTTTGAAATACAACGTATGGAAAGAGAAGCTGAAATTAAAAGGCAGTTGATGCAAATTGAATTTGATTTTAACATACAGTTAACTCAAGCTAAAGGTCAAGCTGAAAGAAATAAAGAAAATTTTATTGAAGATCGTAAGGATAAGCGAGCTAAAATTATAGGTACTCAACAGAGTCAAATGATAGATCAAAAGAAAAATGATTTATTACCAACAAACTTTGAATCCGCAGGTAACGATAACCTTGGTGGATTTGGATTAGAGCAATTTGCTCCACAGTAATTTTTATTAACTATTATATTATATTATGTCAAAAAAAGAAAAAGTAAACCTGCCTGCAAATGAAGAAAAGGAAGGTTTAAAAGTTAAAAAGAAAAAACCAGGTAGGCCTAGAAAAATAGGTGAAAAAACACCTGAAGTAGTAAAATTAGATTTAACTAAAAAAGAAGAAGATGCCGTTCAAGAGCCAGAAACAACGAAAGTTGTGTTACAGTCTGATGAGACGAAAGAAGAACAAAAGCTGGGACTGCAAGAAGTGGGAGAAACACACAAAGAAGAAAAACCTGCCGAAGAAAGTGTAAGTCCAGTATCTGAAATAACTGAAGAAGAAATAAAACAAGAAACTAAAGTTGTAGAACAAGAGTTAAAAGAAGCTGTAAGAGATGAAAAAGTAACAGGGAAACCGTTACCTGAAAACATCGAAAAACTAGTGTCTTTTATGGAAGAAACAGGCGGTGATATTAATGATTATGTTAGGTTAAATGCAGATTATACTAACATTAACGAAGATGTTTTACTAAGAGAATATTATAAACAAACTAAACCACATTTAAACAGAGAAGAAGTTGACTTTATATTAGAAGACAACTATTCTTGGGATGAAGATGTGGATGATGAGCGAGGAATAAAGAAAAAGAAACTCGCTTACAAAGAAGAAATTGCTAAAGCACGTAACTTTCTAGAGCAAACAAAGAGTAAATATTACGACGAGATCAAGTTGAGACCGAGCGTTACTCAAGAGCAACAGAAAGCAATGGACTTTTTCAATAGATATAACAAAGAGCAAGATATAGCAACAAAGCAACATGCTGATTTTGAAAAGCAAACTAATCAAATGTTTTCTAATGAATTCAAAGGTTTTGAATTTAATGTTGGAGAAAAAAGATTTAGATATGGCGTTTCAAACCCTCAGGAAGTTGCTAAGAGCCAATCAAACTTATCTCATTTTGTTAAGAAGTTCTTAAACGAAGATGGAAGTGTAAATGATCATGTTGGTTATCATAAAGCTATTTACGCAGCAGAAAACGCAGATACTATAGCAAGACATTTTTATGAGCAAGGCAAGGCCGATGCTGTTAAAGATGTAGTAGCTAAATCTAAAAATATAAATGTAGAGTCTAGGACGCCAGCGTCTGAAGGCGACGTAATGTTAGGTGGATTTAAAGTAAAAGCAATTTCAGGTGTTGATAGCTCTAAGTTAAAAATACAACGAAAAATAAAAACAAATAAATAAAAATAAAATGAGTTTATCTGGAGGGGCTTTTCCAGCCTCAATTACTCCAATGCCGAAAAAGCAAGTCGTTCAAGACAATTTTATTGACTTCCACGATGCTAACTTTTCGACTTGGACTCAACAATACTTACCTGAGCTTTATGAGCAGGAAGTAGAAATATACGGTAACAGAACGTTAGCCGGATTTTTAAGAATGGTAGGCGCTGAAATGCCTATGACATCAGACCAAGTTATTTGGACTGAACAAAATAGATTACACGTAGCTTATAACAATTGTGCTGTAGCTGCTGGTGGTCATGCTTTTCCTAAGTTTAGAGTTACTATTACTCAAGGTGCTGCTAATCCTGCTACTTCAGGTATTAGAGTTGGTAACACAATTTTAATTTCTGACAACGCTACTGGATTAGTAACACTTAAAGCTTTAGTATTATCTAACACTGATAACGCTACTACTAATGGTTATACGTTAGAATGTCACGCTTATGAAGGAGCTGCTTTAGCTGCTGCTTTAACTGGTGGTACTTGTAGCTTATTTGTATATGGTTCTGAATTTCCAAAAGGAAGTGACGGAATGAAGCAAGCTATTACTCCTGTTCCTACAACACATAGCAACAGTCCAATTATCATGAAAGATAATTTCGAGATAAGTGGTTCTGATACTGCTCAAATTGGATGGATTGAAGTTGCTACTGAAGCAGGAACATCAGGATATTTATGGTATCTAAAAGCTGAGTCTGAAACTAGACTTAGATTTGATGATTACTTAGAAATGTCTATGGTTGAAGGTGAATTAAATGCTAACGCTGCTAATTTCCCTACTGGAGCTGCACAGTTCACTCCTGGTAGTGCACAAGCTATAAAAGGTACACAAGGTTTATTCGCCGCTATCGAAGCAAGAGGTAATATATACTCTGGTTTTGCTGGTGCTGCTGCTCCTGGTTCAGGTGCGTTAGCTGATTTTGATGCTATACTTAAGCAGTTGGATAAGCAAGGTGCTATTGAAGAAAACATGTTATTCTTATCTAGAGCTACTGCTCTTGATTTTGATGATATGATTGGTGCTATGGCAGGTGGAGGTTATGCTTCTACTCAAGCTGCTTCTTACGGTCTTTTTGACAACGAAGAAGATATGGCATTAAACTTCGGTTTTTCTGGTTTTAGAAGAGGTTCTTATGACTTCTACAAGACTGACTGGAAATACTTAAATGACGCTACAACAAGAGGTTTAGATAATGAAATCGATGGTGTATTAATTCCTGCTGGAACTACTACAGTATATGACCAAATGATGGGTGTTAACATCAGACGTCCTTTCTTACACGTAAGATATAGAGCTTCTGAAACTGAAGATAGAAGATATAAAACATGGATCACTGGATCTGTTGGTGGTGCTTACACTTCTGACTTAGATACAATGAGAGTTAATTTCTTATCTGAAAGATGTTTAGTAACTCAAGCTGCTAATAACTTCGTGTTATTCAAAGGAGCTTAATTATTGTTTAACATTTAAAAAATAAGAAAATGGCACAAATATATATCGAAGACGCTCACTTAGGTGTTGAGCAAATAGTATTTTTAGATGGCGTTATTTCAATTGAAGGCGCTACAAATACTTGTACTATAAGCTACGGAAACGTAGAAAAAAGTACAGTTGTAATTACTTCAGCTTCTAATGGTGTTGAAATTACAAAAAGAGTAAAAGCTGCTGTCAAAAAAGTTGATGGTGGCGGTGGTGCTACTGTCGATATGGCAGATGTAGCTACAACTACTCCTGGAATAGCTTATACAATTTAATAGCTATACAATAAGATCCCGCTTCGGCGGGGTCTTTTTTAATTATTATATTATATTATATTATGGAAAAGACAAAAAAAGCTCCTGCTCCCAAGCAAGAGGTTAAAAAAGATACTTGGGAATACAAAGATAGAAACTATTATCTTATAGGTAGTAAAACTCCTTTAACATTTACAATACCTAGTAGACACTCTGCTAGATACCCACTAGTTTGGTTTGATAAAGAAAAAGGTTACGAAAGAGAGTTAAGATATGCTACTAATCAACAGTCTATTTTCGTAGATGAACAAGAAGGACAAGTGACACTAAAACATATTGTTTTTGATACTGGTCATTTATTTGTTCCAAAAGAAAAAAGAAATTTACAAGAGTTTTTAAGCAAACACCCTCACAATAACATTATATTTAGTGAGTTTGATTCAGTTGCAGAAGCTATAGATGAGTATGAAGATTTAGAGCTAGAACTAGAAGCAATGACGTTTGCTAGAGAAATGGATATAGATCATTTAGAAGCTATATTAAGAGTTGAAAAAGGATCTTCTGTAAATGAACTTAGTTCTAAAGAGTTAAAAAGAGATGGATTAATGTTCGCTAGACATAGTCCTAGGTTGTTTATAGATCTTGCTAACGATGAAAATGTTATACTTAGGAATTTTGCTATCAATGCAACTGAGCTAGGTTTATTAACTTTATCACAAGATCAAAGAACTTTTATGTGGGCTAATACTAAAAGAAAATTAATGAATGTTCCTTTTGATGAAAACCCATATTCAGCTATGGCTGCTTGGTTTAAAACTGACGAAGGTATAGAAGTTTACAGATCTATTGAGAAAAAACTTAAATAACAAGTGATTATAATTTAGGGTGGTTAACGCCACCCTTTTTTTTAAAAATATTAAAATGGCAATAAGCGTAAATAAAGTATATAAAACTGTATTACTTATTTTAAATAAAGAACAAAGAGGATATATGACGCCTGAAGAGTTTAATAGAATAGGTACGCAAGTCCAAAGAGAGATCTTTGAAAAGTATTTTGAAGATTTAAATCAATATACTAGAATGCCACAGACTGAAGTGGATTACGCTAATAGGTTAATGAACCTAAATGAAAAGATGAACATATTTAAAAGAGATGGTAATGCTACTTATGTTCCTGCCGATAACAACTTCACCTTGCCAACTCTTACTCACATAGTAGGATCTGTTACTTACGAGGCTAATAACAGACTACCAGTCGAAATGCAAAGAGTAGATAGAGGAGAATTTTATAACTTAAGATTATCTCCATTGGTAACTCCAAGCGAACAATTTCCTATATATTTGTTTGAAAACAACAAATTGCAAGTATACCCAAACATTATAAATACTAACGCTAACGCTGGCACAGCCAATGTAGCAGTTCAATATATTAAAGTTCCAGATGATATTAACTGGGCTTACACAGTAGGTAACTTAGGTCAGTTTGTTTATAATTCTAACACACCTCCAACTGTAGATTTTGAATTACATAACTCTGAATTTACAGAAGTTGTATTAGCTATATTAATGTATGCTGGTATAGTCATAAGAGATCCTCAAATAGTTCAAGCTGCGTCAGGTCAACTACAGGCAGATAGAGCAAATCAAAAACAATAATAAATGAGCTTAATTAATCAAACTAACGAAGAGTATTATGCAGGAGAAAAAGTTTTTGCAGTCACAGCAGCTCCTCAAACTGTTTTTACTTGTACATTTGAACCTAAGTTAACTACAGAAACATCAACGGAACCTGCTAACTTTGGCGTTCAAGTAAGTACAGACGGTGGTGTTACTTTTAATGATTACGTAGCTGGTACTATTGCAGTAGTAAATAACAATACTATTAAACCTCCTTATAATCAACAAACTATAACACTTAGTGTGGCTATAGCTAATTCACCTAACACACTGCTAAGAGTTGTTTTAAAAGCTCAAGCATTGTGGAACAATTATGGAAGTTATGAATATGTTAAATTAAATGACATAGTAAATAATTTCTTAATAGCATATACTGGTATTGGAAAATTAATACCGTTGGTTAAAAGAACTGACGTCATATTCCATGCTAAAAGAGGTTTACAAGAATTTAGTTACGATACTTTAAATAGTATAAAAACCTTAGAATTAGATTTACCACCAAGTAATTCTGTAATTATACCTCAAGATTATGTTAATTATGTTAGGATGTCATTTGTAGATGAATTAGGTGTATTACACCCTATATATCCAGCTAATAATTTAACAACTGATCCAACATCAGTTCCTTTACAAAGTAATGATGGTGCTTTTATTCAAGATAAATACGGCACTAACACTGAGGCAGATCAATCAATTACTAGAACAAGATGGGAAAGTGCAAACGATAAACTTATTACAGGTGAGTTTGATGAGTATTTTTACAATGCCAATGTGTATAACTGGAGCTGGAGAAAAGCTGCTTATGGAAGAAGATACGGTTTAGATCCAGTAGTCTCTCAAAGCAATGGGTGGTTCAATATAGATAAAAGAAAAAATGTAATATCTTTTTCTAGTGACTTAAAAGATAGATTAATAATACTAGAGTACATATCTGATGGCTTAGCTTCAGATCTTGATACAAAGCTACCTAAAATGGCTGAAGAAGCTATGTACATGCATATAGCTTACTCTATATTAGCTGGTAGATCAGGTATTCCAGAGTATATAGTTCAAAGATTTAAAAGAGATAGATCAGCTCAGCTTAGAAATGCTAAAATACGTTTAAGCAATATGAAGCCAAGTGAGATGATACAAACTATGAGAGGGAAATCTAAATGGATAAAGCATTAATATGGCAGAAGTAAGGAATGTATTTGTCAAGTCTAAAATGAATAAAGACTTAGACGAAAGACTTTTACCTAATGGAGAGTATAGAGATGGTAGAAATATATCTGTAAACAAAAGTGAAGGACCAGATGAAGGGGTTGTTGAAAATATAATAGGTAACAGTTTATATTCTAATTTTAATTTTGGTACAGGTGTAGAGATTATAGGTACTTATGTTGATACTGATAAAGATAGAATATTCATATTTGCTACCAATCATTCTGACAGCTCTCAAAGTCAACTAGATGCAAGAGCAGTTGGAAATGTAGATACAGCTTCAGGAAGATTTACACAAAGTGCTGTATGTGTTATAGCCTATATAGAAGGTCCTACAGCGTCTAGTAATAGTATACCTAAATTTGACAAACTAGTTGAAGGTGCATTTTTGAATTTTTCAAAAACTCATCCTATGACTGGTATAGATATGATAGAAGACTTATTGTTCTTTACAGACAATAGAAATCAACCAAGGAAAATAAATGTAGAAACAGCCATTGGAGCTTCTGCAACTAGTCCAGATCCTTACTATACTCACGAAGATCATATATCAGTTTCTAAACTATGCCCTATATCACCTATAAACTTTATATACGAAGTAGG
>Ga0098043_1000514_pt1 | contig 13646 bp, 20 predicted proteins | sample 9B_taG_FD_92581 | JGI IMG/M metagenome (GOLD analysis project Ga0098043, IMG submission 92581) | Marine viral communities from the Subarctic Pacific Ocean - 9B_ETSP_OMZ_AT15188_CsCl metaG | ecosystem: Environmental > Aquatic > Marine > Oceanic | place: Subarctic Pacific Ocean | collected 2015-01-10 | reverse complement strand
ATCATACCGTCTTTTTCAGGAAAGTCCATCACTCCTCCACCTTGGTTCATTGAGTAATAAGGGTTTATATCTTCAAAGAAGTCTTTGTCAGCACTACCTGTTTTTAAGTAAGGGTTTCTATTCGGGTCATAAAAAAATTCTTTTTCTTCATCAGTCATTGCTGCTGCTGCAACAGTTGCACCAACAGAACCTAATTTTAATAAAGTGCCATATTTTTCAAAGAAGTCTGTAACTGGAACGACGGATTGTGAACCATCTGCATTTGTTATAACTTTCGTTTTTTTTATTAAGCCTTCTAAAAATCCTGGCTTTTTTATAGCTGAAGGAGTTACAAGTGAATCTCTCATAGCACCAGAAACTGGGTCAAAAATTTGTTCTGTTGCGCCAGCAGGAGTTATACCAAAACCACTTTGAACACCACTCATAAATGTATTGCCTTTACCTAGTGCATCAATGCCCCTGGTCAGTGATCCGAGGGCTACGTTTCTTGCAACGTTCGCAGGCTTATCACCTGCAAGTAAACCCAGACCAGCTTGAGTAAGCATGGGATTTGCCGCTGCAAAAGATCCAATACCACCGACTAAACCTTTAAGTCCTCCTGCTTTAGCCATAGTGCCAAGAGCGGGTGCGAATGTGGGTAATAGTAATCCAATACCGATTTGTCCAACAGGACTTTTAAGTAAGTTCTTTGCTGCTGAAAAAATCTTTTTAAACATTTTTACTCCGGTAGTGTGTGTGCTCCAGCAAATACATTAGGAGCCGTTACGTGAACATCTCTTCTAATATGTTCCTCTGTTGTTTCTGTATCAGGATTGTCAATGTCGGCCTGACACTCCTCATGTGAATTATATTCTTGACCTGTTTTAGTGTTTGTTATTGTAGTTTCTACTTTAGCACTATAAACAGGGACTTTTTCACCATCAATCATGTCGTAACGCAAGATTTTAGGTTCATCTACAATTTTCGCCATACTATAGTTTTATAGGCGAAAACTTAGGAAATCAATAGCTTTTCTATACGAAGTTAATGTTGATATTGTATCTTATATTCGTATCAGTCTGTGTGACACTACAATGTCTTTGAGATCCGTCAAATATAAGCATTCTATTTGCTGTGGATTTAAACCTTCTTCCATCATCAAACATTGTAAATCCATTATTTGTATTTAAGGAAAATAAACCTACAACGTGTTTATTATCTGAATCATTATGTAAATCATGAATAAATCTCTCTTCTTTTTTCGTATACATATTTGCTCTTGCTCTATCTAAATTATTAGTCGAAAAAGATAATCTGCACAAAATAGGGATCATTACTTTTTCAAAGTATAGACTATGAATTTTACCATCTTCAAAAAAATGATGAATATAATAATCATCTTCATCATCTAAGGGGTTTCCCACTGCATTGCAATAAAACCACCCAAACTTATCACTAATTAACAATTCTTGAATATTGTTAAAAATATCTTGTGGAAGAAAATTATCTATGACTTTACAATCCATGTATTTGCGTATTAAAAGCTATTACTGTTTTTCTACTATCAATAATTTCTTTTGACCTGTGAGGTAAAAATGCTGGAAAACTAATTAAATCTCCTTCTTCTACTTCAATATCAAAATTTTTAAATTCTGTTTGTTGTCCTTTCTTACATTCAACAAAGTATACATTGCTAAAATGTGCGCCTGCGTGTGTATGCCACCCATGAGATGAATTAGTTCTATATTGTTGATACCATACCTTATCTATCTCAGCTTCATTAGCTCCTAAGATAGCACATTGTTTTTCCAAATGTTTGTCTACATCCCAATCAATGTGAAAAAAATAATCTTTCTTTGAGTTTACACTGTCCCAATCAGTTTTTGTTATTTGTTCATTAGTAGAAGATAAACCTTTATCGTTTAATCCATCTATGCATGCGAGTATTTTTTTATTATTATCTGCATAATTTCTAATTTTACTTATAAAAATTAATTTATCTTCTATGAATCTCATTCAAATGTAATATTTAAATTACCTGCTATTGTTATAGCATCATTTGTTTTTCTCACAAAGTGTTCTAAATAGCTAGGAAAAATTACAATTTGGTTTTCTCTACACTCTGGAACAAAAAATTCTTGACCTAATATATTTTTTTTTATGATACAGCTTGAATAAAATGCATCTAAAAGTTTTGCGGATGGATTTACAAATTGTGTCCTAGCTTCTTTAATTTTCTTATAAATTATAAAAGAAAGATCAGAATTAGCATGTATATGATTTTCTTGAAAATCATCTTGATTATAATGATTTTCCCAAATATTAGTAATGTCAATCACATAATTTCTTTTAAAACAATTATTCAACTGGCCAATAATTACTGAGTTTAAATAATCAATACTATCTTGTGTGACTTTACTGCCTTCCCCATCATCAAATGTTGTATTTAATTCAGATCCGAAAGTCGGTTTTAATTCTTTAGTATCAAGAATAATTTTTGATGTATCAATATTACCTATCCAAATAGGTATTGAAAATAAGTCAATTTGCAAGGTTCACACCATTTTTTACGTGCAGTTTGTATTCTTGCTCATCGTCAAAAAGTAATGACTGCTTTAAAGTAAAATATAAGAATGAATTAGTTTCATTACATAAAGTTATATATCTTTCTAATTTGAAATTTTGTTTCACCCATTCTCCAGGGTGAGGTAAAATGATATGAAACAGTCCCTCTGTCAAACTAATCTGTGAATTAGGTTTCATTTCTACGTATTTATAATCATCATAGAATGCTTTGATATTTTCATAGTTTGTTTTTTTAAAAGGTTTATTTCTCCAAACTTGTAACAGTTGAAAAGGAGACATTATTGTTGCTGTTTTACCTCTAATAAAGATACCTCAATTATTGCCCTTGAGGCAGCGTTAGCCTGTACCTTCATTTTATCTCCCTCTTGATAGACCATACTTGTGCTTATTGTATTCGTATCAGATGCTGATACATCTACTTGAAATATTTGAAAATCAGCACTTCCATTATTGTGGTCAAAATTAACAGTTACCGCACTTGATCCGTCATAATTATGTGTATTTATAGTTTGCACTATAAATGTAGAAACTGGTGTTGGTGGTGTTGACGCTACGTTTGCAGTAGGCACTTCAAAAACAGTTGTTAAATCTGTAGTTGTCAAATTTGCAATAAATCTTTTAAAAACGTCAGCCATTTATTTAAAAAACCACGTTCTTCTTGTGGATTCCTCTTGAGTATCTTGTGTATATTGAGTGTTTAATTGTTGCACTAATTCCTCTAGTTGTCTAATAAGTTCAGCTTGTTGCTCTCTTTGATATTCATCTCTAGGATCTGGGAACCTTTGTAATACTAATTTAGCCATTATCTTCTACCATCAGGTTGTATATCAAAACGCTGTGTTCCTAATCTCCATGCTGTGCCAGTGGTATTTGAAACAACATTGACTGTGAATTCTCTTCCTCGTCCTCTTAAACTAACAAACTCGGTGGCATCAGTAAAGGTTGCTGTTTTAATAGTGCTTGTGCTAGTGTTTGGATAATTTTTAAACTCTAGCTTTGCATTTAATGTTCCCTCTTGATTCTGCACATCTGGAATTAACTTGGAAACAAATAATAAATCGTTGCCCTCACCTATTTCAACAGAGCCTGATTTAACAAAAGCAATCATGGCCTCTCCATCTGCATCATTGCCTGTTTCATGTAAATACAATTGTGTTGCACCATCTGTTAATCCTGAGATTGTTTCATTATTAGCTATGGTAGTAGATAGATATTCGGTTCCAACTGGGTTTTCATAAACTTCTCTATCAATCCATGTAGTTCTTGATAATGTTCCAGTCCACCATGTTTGTTCTAAATAATTATAAGCAACAATAGCATTTATTTGATCTGCTCCTGTTCTAGGATAAAACCACATTATTTCATTAAACTCACCATTATGCCCTGCAAAGGCGTTTTCTGATCCTGTAATGTTAATATTATTAAATACAAATTGTTCTACTGTGCATGGTAGTTTTTTAACTGTACCATCAAACAAGAAGAAAGAATCTTGAGACATCCAATAAGCAACACCATTTAAATCAATACCTGCATGACTACCAATGATTCCACAGTTTTGACCTAGTTGACGTAATCCAAACGTAAAAGGTGGTCCGATAAATTGCATGGAATGTAATGAGGTGTCTGTCCACACGAGTATTTGACCTCTTGATCTCTCTGCTGCCACGATTCGTGATCCATCAGCAATACGAAGAGAACCAGCAGTGTTTTCTGCTGTTGGTTGATAAGTAGTAATATCTTCTTGATCAGAGAATCTAATAAGCAAATCATCTTGAGAGTTTGATGAGCCAATCGTATTTTCTGTTCCCATAAAAACTAAATGTCGGTCAGGGGTTGAAACTAAACTTAATCTTGATGCTGTAGGAGCTCCAGATATAGCAGCAGCTCTAGTGCTTACGCCCACTGAAGTATCCCATTGAAAAGCTCCACCATTTAAAACTGTGGCTATCAAATCTTCACCAAAATTATCAAGTGACCATTGTCTTGCCTCTAATGTCACATTTGATGTTGTCGAAGGTGAGCCCCAACCTCCCGCACCCCAAGTGTCTGTGCCCCAACCAAAAGCTGATGTAGAAAGCTCAGGACCTATTGATATTTGATACTTTGCGTTACCTGATCCACCACCACCAGAAGTAGATCCTGACGCAGCAGCGGTTGTTGTTACAACATAAGCATCACTATTAGCAATAGAGGTAATCTCAAACTCTTTATTCATGTCAAGACCATCAATTGCAGAGAAAGAATCAAAAGTTACAAAATCACCTTTTTGAGCACCATGAGAGGTATCTGTCACAACAACGGATGTTGTTGCATTTGTAGTAAATGGATTAGTTAAGGCTTGTGTTTCTCTTATAGGTGTAATGTCATAGGCTAGGCCTTCCTCTACGACATACAGTTTTCTATCTGTCCCAATAGCATTATACCTCGTGCCATCTAAAGCTACCCAAGCATGTTGATCACGTGCAACACCTACTAAGGTTGTGGAGATAAACTTCTCCCATCCTTTGATTTTTTGTGGCAATCCTTGAAAAAAGCGTACGTTATCACCGTCCGTCCACTTGCCTTCGCCTGTGTAGTCGGTCACTTCTTTATTGATGCCTGGTGCTGGTCTAAAGTTAACTAAGGGCATAGGGCATAATATATTCTAACTATGAATCAATTTCCATATTAAAAGCAAGAGAATATCGTGGATTATGTGAAGAGTTCTTATTTACACTATGTTTTGCAAGTCCATGAAAGAATATTAGTTGATTTGACTTCATTTGAACATTATCTGTAAAATCTGGAAAAAACATAAATTGATCAGAGCTTGGAACTAAACAATTGTAGCTACCAGAAAACATTGTTGAGCCGTGAATATGGTTTCTTGTGTAGTCATTTTTATTGTGTTTCATTGCCCACGAGTCAAAAAAAGTTAACTCTTGTGCTCGGTTAGGATTGGGTTCCCTCATCTTATAAATAATCATCACCATGTCAGCTACCTTTTTAAAGAAAAATTCTAGGTTTTCCCTTTTTAAAGCTGATTGCCAAGATGTCATTTCGGCATGAACGTTAGTTTTATTAGTAAGTAAATTATCCTCCTGTATACATTTTTTTACTTCTTCAGTGACTAACAAATTTTCTTGTTCACTTAAAAAGTCCTCTAAAACGTATACAGCAAATAAAGAAAATTCATTATGTTGTAGTATTTTTATATTCATTATTTACTTCTAAAAAAACATTTCCTGATACAGTTATTCTCTCTTGATCTGATGTGTAAAAAGGATAAACACAATGTGCCATCCTCGCAGGAAAAAAAGCTATTCTTCCTTCATAATTTTTATCAGCACATATAATATCAGATTGTATGTTTCCTTGTATATCAGGATATACAAAAGAAAAGGCACCTGCAGCTTTCGTATTACTTGCTTTACAGTGTTCAGAATTTAATTCTTCTTCTTTTGTGTAAGGTATTTGTATCCATATAACAAAACTAAAAAGTCCTGAATGAACATGCACTGGATTAAATTCATATTTTTTTTGAAAATTTACCCATGTGCTATTTAAACAAAAAGGTAATGAATCTGTAAGAATAGTATAATGATCCATTATTTTAAATCTTTGAGTATAAATATCTTTTAATTCAAGAATATATGATTGAAGAATTTCTGGCCCTTTTGGTAAATGAAACTCTTTAGATATGTTACCTGCTAAATCTTTATTAGCTTCAGGTAAGTTTACATCTTGTATATGTAATTTTAATTGTTCAAAAATATGAACTGGTACATCATCTAATATGTAACCGTTGTCATTATCTAATGATTTTATTTCCATTATTTTTTTTCCGCCACTAAAGTCCCAACGTGACCTTTAAATGCTCTGTTACCAAAATGTGTTAAAGGCATGGATAAATCTGCCCATATCTCTCCACCACACTCTTCAGTCCATAGTCTTGAGAAGTAGTAATCTTCAGACAAATATCTTTTTTTATCTAATGTCTGATAAGGACCAACAGCAAATAAGTCATAACAATTATCAGATCTGTAATACCCTCCATTTACAATTTGATCAGACTCATACTTACGCTCTGGAAATTTTTTCATCATCGTGCGAAACACTTCTCTTTTAACTAGCATCATACCTGTAGCTGCTTCATTAACTTTAAAAAAACCGTTCTCTCCTTTTATTAATTCTGGATTGTCAAAGTTAACATTATAACCTAAAGCTTTTGCCTCTATTTCGTCAGGAGTTGCATTAGGATTTTCTTCTAATATCTTTTTTACTTTTTCTAAATAGATATGTTTTCTAGGGTAAATACCACAAACTATGTCTTTGTCTGCACATAATAATCTTTCAATATTTTGCCACTGAAAACCAATATCAGCATCAATAAATAATAAATGCGTTGCTACAAAATCAGTTTGATCCATCATCATGGAAACAATTGTATTACGAGCTCTAGTTATTAAACTTTCATTACCCATGGATTGAAATCGTAGTCCAACCTTTTTTGCCATACTCCATTGTTGTAATTCTAGTAATCCATGAACTGTCGCTTCTGAGACCATGCCACCATACATGGGCATTCCTAAAAATATTTTAAAATTTTTATCTTTTAATTCTTCCGGCTTAATCATTTTGTTCTCCTTCATTAAAACTGAACCATCCCGTAATGATGTATTTTTCATCTTCGTTTGATATTACGCCCCTATGAGTATGTGTAAAAAAAGCTGGCCAAATGAGCGTAAGTCCTTTCACTGCTTCAGTTTTAATTTTTTGATATTTAAATTCTGTGCCTCCGTTTTTAACATCATTTAAATATGTCATAAAAACTAAATATCTTTGAATGTTTCCAGAATAACCTTGATTTTCACAATGCCATTTTTTAAATCCACCATTAATCTTATATTTTTGTATTGCAATATTTTCATGAACAGCAAAATAATTAACATTGTTAGCTGACTCATATCTTTCTAAATATAAATCAAGGCATTTTTGTAATTGTTGTTGATATTCTTTTATCACGGGATGTCCGTTTGGACGACAACGAAGATCTAGACTGTCTTTAGTGCTCTTGTCTACGATTGTTTTTCCAACAGTGCCTTGCACAACTTTATCTTTATTTGCTTCATGAAAATCGATAAGTGCATCACATAATAATTTGTCTATGTACCATCCACCAATAAAACTCTTTATGTCAAATAATTCTTCTTTAAGCATTAAATTTTTTTAAATCACTTGGTAATCCTAATATAGGTCGATGATCAAATTTATTTTTTTCTTGAAAAGGTCCTTTTTTGTCATTGTAGTGTAAAAAAACTTGACCACAATCATATCCTTGAAAAGGCTCTCTCCAATGTTCTAGTTTTTCACCTTTGTAAACTAACATGTCACCAGGATTTAAATCTACCTTAATACCCTCTTTGCCTTCTCCTTGAGAAGGATCTAAATATATAGGCCAATTATCTCCACCCAAATTTATAGTAGTTGAGATTTCACATTCAGGTCTATCTTTATGTCTGTGTAAGACATCACCATATTTATATATTCTAGCATAGGAATAACACGGAACTAACTCTAATTCTGTAATGTACGACATAACAGGCATGACACGTAGGAGTAAAGTTTCCATTGCTACATCAGCATAATGAGAATAAGTCCCAGGCACTTGTCGATCATTCCAATGTCCCCACGACTGCTCATAAGGAGAAATGTATTTTTCCTCAAAAAGCTTTTGTGCTACTGCACGTTTATTTTGAAAGTAATTATAAACAAAACTAGCTAAATCAGAACTGATTGCCTCTCTTATAACTACATAATGATTATCTTGAAAATGATTACCTGTTGATTGTTTTTTCATTACTTCTCCTATCTATAAGGTAAACCTCTGTTCCATATAACTAAAGAATATCTTATTCCTGATGTTACAGGGGTAACTCTGTGCCAAACATAAGAGGGAAAGAATATTAATGTACCTTTTTTTCTAGCCTCTGCACATTTCATCATGACAGGTTTACTTTCACTGTCATTTCTTAAATCAAATTCAAAGTCTCCACCTTCATATTTGTCACCGTCTTCTAATGAAAGAGTTAAAGAAATTTTACGTATTAATCCTTCTTTGTCAGGTTTATTAAAAGCATCTTGATGCCAACTATAATGTTGATTTTCTGTGTACTTTGTAAATTGAAAACTTTCAGGAGAGACAATATCATAATTCCAACCTGCCGCTTTATTAGCTTCTCTTAGATAAGGCTCTATTTCTCTCCATATCCATAATTCATTCATCCAAACTATTGAAGAGTTTCTTGTTTTATAAAGTTTTGATACATCGTTTTGATTATCTACATTACCTTGAAAGCCCTCAACACTTGCTGTTTGAGCAACTTGCTCATTACCAAAAGCAATAATGTCATCACAAAAACGACTTGGTAATGCATCTTGAAAGTAATACCAGTAATTATCTAAGGTCATTTATATTTGATCAGATCTCACTCTAAATTGAAAAGATAAAAGTAAAATTGGTTTATTATTTTTATTAGCTAATATGCCATGTTGTAAATTTGAATTAAATACAAGGTAATCATTTTGTTTTAGAGTAACCATTTTTTTTGAATTTCTTGTAAGTCTTTTATGAAATTGAAATTCAACATTTAAAGAATCATCATTGCAATCAACTACATACAATACAGAAATCTCTGGACTGTTAGTAAGGTCGTAATCATTAATGTGATTATGTAAATTTATTGATTGATTTTGATTTAAAAAAATACCGTAGTTGTGCATTATCTCGATATTTTCTTTGTGATATAACTTGTAAAAGTCAACAAAATATTGATTTAGTCTTAATACATTTTCATCTTGGCTTAAATTAACATAATCTTTAGAGGGGTATAATTTATCTTTTGTAAGTTGTGAATCATAAGCATAATTCTTTATGACATTATTTTTTATATAGAATTTATCTAAATCAAGTGACTTAGAAATAAAACCTTTAATGTAAAAAGATTCTGATAGGACTACTTTATCTTTCATCTAGAAAGTTAAACAGCACTCCATGAAGATGTTTCTGTGCTCCATCTCAAAATTGTTCCATCAACGTCTTCTGCGTCCCAACTTTGATTTGACTCATTCCAATAAATTCTTTTTGTTTCTTCTTCCGTAATTGGCTCAGTAATAGGAGGAATCCATGTGCATGTAGTCTCATCAAGAATCCAAGAATTAAAAGGTTGCTCAGGTATAAATGCATCTTTTGTAGAATCATATTTTCCACCAATAGAGGCAAAGTTTTTCCTAAAAGCTTTTGATTGATCTGAAGATTCTGTTTGATGATCGGCTTCATAATGTTTTCCTTTAATTGTATTATAAGAGGTTTTTTTCCAATGAGGCCATCCGTGTATTGAATTTAAATATGCGATTCCTAAAGACTCTTGCTCATTACCATTTTCATCTTCTAAAACTGAGTTATCCACAACTTCTACGTGTAGAACTAAATTTTCATCACTTAATTTTGCAAAATGTGCCATTACTGAAACTTGTACCTAATAATTACTTTACCACTTCCACCTGTGCCATTAGCTCGAGTAGAGGGTCCTGCTCCACCTCCGCCACCGGTATTAGCTGTACCTGGTCTTCCTGCTCGAGGTCCACCTGTTTGACGACCACCTGCTCCACCACCATCATTAGCGGGACCTTCGGAACCTCCACCAGAGCCTCCACCGCCACCTGCTCTACTTGAGAAAGTGCCATCTATATTGGTAGGTGATCCTGAACCTCCACCACCTGCGGTGTTACCTGATCCATTTTGACCATTACTGCCTGCTCCACCACCACCTGCACCTGCTTGGTTAGAGAAAGTTCCACCTGGTCTTCCCTCAGGAGGTGAAAATCCCCCTGCATTACCTGTTCCACCAGATTGAAAGGTGTGTTGTCCACCACCAGATCCGCCTGGTCTTCCTTGGCTACCACCCCCAGATGAAGTTATTGTAGAAAAATTTGATGAACTGCCAGGACTGTTGGGTCCACCTCCACCACCAATGGTGACAGGTATTCCACCTGTTGATACTGGTAAACCTCCAGTAGCGGGATTTGGATAGTCAAGTCTAAAACCACCTGCACCTCCACCACCTGCTCTTGAATCTGGTTCACGACCACCACCTCCACCACCTGCAATTACTAAGAAGTCAACGGTGTCAGATCCTCCTGAGTTACCTGCATCATTTACGGTGAATGTACCACTACTATTAAAAGTATGAATTTTAAAATCTCCATCAGTGCTTTCTGAGCCACCTGAAGCAACAATAAATTTTACATTAGACTTATTTTGCAAGTCAGACATGGATATGGCTCCACTAGGAACTTCTGCTAATCCTCTTACAGGCGCAGAGTCCATATTTATTTGAGCTGTGGGAGAGTTTCCTAATTCTGCGTTTACGTCTGAAAGACCTATTTGACCTGAAGGTGTTGGCATAACTTATTCTCCCTTCTTAAGATCATTGACCTGAGTTTGTAAATCCTTTACACATTCGATTAATAAAGCACATAAACGATCATATTTAACGGCTTTAACTCCGTCAGGTCTTGTGCCTACGACCTCTGGTAAAACTTTTTCAACATCTTGAGCTATAACACCTACGTCTGTTTTACGAACAAAATAACCATCTTCCCCACCTTTGGCGTCAATAAATTCTTGTTTCCAATCAAAAAGCACACCATTAAGATTTTGTACTTTTTCCATAGGTGAAGATATGTTGTGAATATTTTCTTTTAATGCGACATCAGATGAAAAAAAAGCAGTAATGTCGTTTGTGGCTCTAATCTCACCACTTGTTCCTGATGCTGCAGTAGCGACACCAAGTGAGTCTACTTGCATATCATTAAATTGTACATCAGATGATGTTCCTAAACCTAAACTTGTTCTTGCAGTAGCTCCTGTTTCTAAAACAAAATTACCACCATCACCGACAATAATACCACCATCAGTAACAGCTAATCCTGCTACATCTTGAAGTTGTGCATCTAAACGAGCATTAGGAACAGTTCCTGATCCTAAGTTTGATGCGTTTAAACTTGTTAAGTTAGCGCCAGAAGCTGCGGGCAATGTCGCAGGAAATCTTGCATCTGGTAAGGTTCCTTTGTTTAAAGCAGCAGCGTCTGTTGAACTTGCAATTTCTACATTAAAATCTGATGAGCCATCACAATAAACAGTGGTATGTGCGCCTTGTGTAATCAAAGTACCATTAGCTGTATGTCCTGTTGCTGCGATTGTTAAAGTTTGTGAACCTGTAGTGTTGTTAAAAAAAGTATAATTATTTTCAACAGCAGGAATAAAGACAACAATATCCCCTGTTAAAGCACCTGTAAGTTCAATTACTTTATTTGATGATTCTGCTGTATCGGAGGCATTAGCTGTTGAAAGTGTAATATTTGCTGAACCTGCAACTGATTTTGATAAATATCCTGCTGCAAAAGCATCTACTACTTCTAAATTATTATTGGTATTAGTACCCCATGTATTGGCATTAGCGCCAGTGGCCATGAGTTCTAATTTGAGTCTATCTGAATATGTACTTGCCATGTTTAAACCTCTTAAAAATATATCTTTTTACATCTAAAATTCAACATTAAATATAATTCATATTCAATACTACTCTTCTCTTTTGATCTGTGCAAGTAGTTCCTCCGTGTAAGGCAGTAGCATCAAAAAGAATCGCCCTATTGGCTTTTGAGGACACTTTTTGGTCATCAAAATAAGTGTATCCGTTGTTTGTATTCAAATAAAGAACCATAGCTTTACTGTCAAAATGTTGATCAACATGTGGTTTATGAATTAAAAGATTTTTTGTTCTATGAGTTTGATTTATTTTAACTCTAATCACCTTTTCTATTTGTATTTTTTCTTTAAACAATTTTACTATTTCATCGTTTTCAGTATCTAACATAGTGGAAAATTGAAAATCACCATCGTTTTGTTTACTCACACAATCAGAATAAAACCAAACAAATTTGTTCGATAATACTGTATTCTGTATTTTTTCAAAATTTTTATCTGAAAGAAAATTATCTATTACCTTAAATGTCACGCAGCATTTACCTCTGTCCAAGTATTACTTGCTCCTGTAACTACATTCGCCCACGGTGTAGAGAAAGGATTACCTGTGACTATGGTTAAGTCAAGTCCTGTGACGTTTACTAAAGCACTACCTTCAACTGTTTCCGTGCCTGTAGCAAAACTCATTGCAACTGTTGAAACACTTACAATTACACCAGTTCCCACTTCAACTGTTTCTGTTCCTGTAGCAAATGATGAAGATAAACTATCAAGAGTGACTAAAGCATCTGCCTCTGCTACAGCAGTTCCAAGAGTTGCAGTCATTGTAACTGCGGTTGGATCTACCTGTGTGAAAATATCTATTACAGGAGTTCCAATAGCAAAATCTAATTGATCAGAGGGTGCTATAACAGCAACACTACCCTCACCTGATACCGTCGCTCCTGAGAGAGCAACACCTACTGAAAGACTATCAAGAGTTTCTACGGCTGTTCCTGTTTGTGATGTGGTGCCCAATGCACCTGTCATCTCAAGACCGGTAACTGAAACTATAACACCAGTTCCAACTTCTTGAGTTGTGGTACCTAGAGTCGTAGCCATAGTCACTCCCGTGACGCTGACTTCTTGTGTTATGTTTTCATTCCAAGCAAAAGACCCCCATGTGGATCTTCCCCAACCCGCATCAACTGTTCCTGATGCACTTTCAGTGCCTACAGCAAATGATGTGGATAGACTATCAAGAGTAACTCCTGCTCCTTCTTCAACACTTACAGTGCCTAAATTAAATTGAGATGTTACACCTGTTAAATCAAAGACAGATTCTTGTTCTGCTGCTGCTGTGCCTAAAGTAAAAGTAGATTGAAGTGAGTCTAATGTAACTAAACTATCAGCAACAACTGACTCTGTGCCAAGCGCTGCTGTTGTCGATAACCCAGTAACTGATACTGTGACCGAACTTTGTTGGCCCCAAAAGCCTTGCCCCCATGTACCTTCACCCCAAGCATCTGCCATGGTAATGACCTCTTATATTAAGATAATCTTAATATAGCACTGT
>Ga0098043_1000513_pt1 | contig 13649 bp, 5 predicted proteins | sample 9B_taG_FD_92581 | JGI IMG/M metagenome (GOLD analysis project Ga0098043, IMG submission 92581) | Marine viral communities from the Subarctic Pacific Ocean - 9B_ETSP_OMZ_AT15188_CsCl metaG | ecosystem: Environmental > Aquatic > Marine > Oceanic | place: Subarctic Pacific Ocean | collected 2015-01-10 | reverse complement strand
ATTTAAATAGTGGAGGTTGTGATTCACAATTTACTCCAGTTCAAGCTCCAGTTGCTGGATCATTTACTTGGGGTGCTAGTTCTGGGTTTTTTAATAGAGTGATGAACAATCCGTTTCAAGGTTGGCTTTTCGGTCAAGGCGGCGCAGCTAATCCTAACTCTTATCTTTGTAATGATAGCATAGTTACATGTGATAATGAAATTCCTTTTCAAATAAAAGTAGACAACGCACCTGTTGATCTTTATTTAACAGTAGTTGTAGCGCGAAACTGGGGTAGTCAAGATTTTGTAATTTCACAAGGAACAGTAAGTACTCAATTAAATGTTTTAGGAAACCCAACAACACCTCAAATAGTTATTCCCGCAATGACGCTTGCACCAGGTGGAACACAACCACAAGGTGCTAATTTTCCTTTAATATCTGGAGATTTCATAACTTTAGAGCCTCAACCTGGTCAAGAATGTGGTACTCTTTTTAATTTAACATTGAGAGCTTTTGGAGAAGCTTTTAATCCGGGCAACAGCGCACCAGTTTTAGGCTACCAGCTACTAGTTGTGCCTACAGGAACAGGGTATCCAAACACCTATAGCTTAGGATAAGCGTAAATAATAATAAAAAAAAGTAATAATACAAATGGCTGCTACTTTAGAAATAAAATACTTTAATAGCTATATATTAAAAAGATACGAACCTATAACCACATCTAGTCCCAATGTTATTAGAAGACAGATATGGAATGGATCTTTTGGTATACCTACGGCTATAGGTGGGCATCCAAGAAATTTAGACCCAAGGCTTCCTAACTGCTGGTATTTAGAAGAATCTAGAATAAGAGGTGGTTACAACAATACAACAGTAGATTTTGGTGTTAGAGCTTATCTAGTTGAACAAGAGCCAAACTCTAGTATTAGATTAAATTCTTTAATATATTCTGGTATATATAATTCTAGAACAGGCGTTAATCAAACAAATGTATTTAGCGTAGCTGAAGAAATTACAAAAAGTTTAGATCCAGCTCAAGGCGCTATTAATAAGCTTTATGCAGAAGATACTAATTTAATAATTTTTCAACAATATAAAGTAAATAAAGCATTAATAGATAAAGATGCTATATATAGTGCAGAAGGAGGAGGATTACCAGTTAGTTCTTTTAAAACTGTTATAGGTCAAACAGTTCCATTTCCAGGTAATTATGGCATTGGAAACAATCCAGAAAGCTTTGCAGTGTATGGTTACAATAAATATTTTGTAGATCCAAATCAAAATGCAGTTATGAGACTAGGGCCTGATGGTTTAGTAGAAATATCTGCTGCAGGTATGAATGGTTTTTTTAGAAATCAAATATTAAAAGTAAACTCATCTGCTTTTGGAGTTGGTAAACTAGTTGGTGGATGGGATATATATAATAAAGAATACGTTTTATCTTTACAGCCAGTTTCAATATCTGCTCAATTATCAGAGCCTACTTTATCTTGGGACGAAAAAGCTCAAGGTTGGATTAGTTTTTATAGTTATAAACCAAGTCAATCTTTTAGTTTAAAAAACAATCATTACACAACTTTTGAAGACTCATTATACTTACACAATTCTCAAAACGGAATTTATAATACTTTTTATGGAAAAAGAACTCCATCTTCAATAGAATTTGTTTTTAATCCACAGGTTAGTAACTCAAAAGTGTTTAACACTGTTAACTACGAAGGATCTAATGGATGGCAAGTTGATTTTTTTAGATCAGACGAAACAGGACCTGGAACACTTGCTGACCCAGCTGCTTTTGTTGTTGATAGCACGGCCCAAGTATTAAGTTATGTTGAAGGTGCTTATGATTCTGCAGTGCCATCTAACACTGGGTCTAATGCGGTTGTTCAGCCTATATATAGAGCTGGTTTTTATAGAAAAGAAAACAAATACTGTGCAAACTTAATAAACAGTACGCCTATAGCTCAAGAAGAGGTAATATTTGGAGATCAAATATCAGGAGTAAGAGGCTTTTTTATGAATGTAAAATTTTCTACTGATAACACGACAGACGTTAGTGGTTTTAAAGAACTTTTTGCAGTTTCATCTAACTACACTTTTTCAAGTGGATATTAATAATAAAAAATAATAATTATGCCTGCATCAATGATAATAGGTGGCGCTTTAAAGCTAGGTAGTGCTATATTCGGCTCAAGCGCTAGAAGAAAAAGGGCTAGAAGATTAGCTAGACAATTAAGAGCAGAAACAGCAAAACTAAATCAGTTAGAAAATGCTAGACAGCAAATTACTAATCCCTATGATAATGTGACTGATGTTTCTAGTAGAGCAACTTCTTTAGAGTCTAAAGTTTCAAATCCTTTTGCAAACTTAAGTGTTGCTACTAAAGCAGCAGAAATACAAATGGAGCAAAGCGATTTAGCTTTAGCTAATACACTAGATACATTAAGAGCTACTGGCGCTGGAGCCGGTGGTGCTACCGCGTTGGCTCAAGCGGCTTTACAAAGCAAACAACAAGTTGCTGCTAGTATTGAAAGTCAAGAAGCTAATAACGAAAAAATGCGAGCAGAAGGTCAGCAAGCTATGGAGCAACAGCAGTTGGCTGATGCGCAAAGAATACAAGGAATTCAAGTTGCAGAGCAAGGTAGAGTTCAGCAGTTAAGAGGCATGGGTAGAAACATACAAATGCAAATGAGAGAAGCTAGACAACAAGATGGTATAAATTATCAAAGAGATAAAATAGCCGCTTTAACAGGCGCTAAAAACAAAGCTAAAAACTCTTCAACTAATGCTATAACTGGTATGCTTTCGCAGTTTGGAAGTGGTCTAATGGGCTTTTAAATATTTAAAATAAATGGAAAACAAAAATATAGCAAATAATTTATTTTTACTTCAAAGAAATGAAAGCAACGCTTTAGGTTATAATAAAAACTTTTTAGCTAATAGCTACGATGTTGATTTTGACATACTAGGTAAAGCTTATGAAAACACGGGAAGATTTTATGCTAAATTAACCATAGCTATAGAAAACAACAATTGCACTTCGCCAAATTGTGAATACGAAAGAAAACAACTAAAAATACTAAAAGAAGCTCCTGCGTTATCTATAGAGTTTATGTCAGATCTTTTTTCTCAATTAGAAATAACTGAAAGTCCTAATTTTGATCCCAATAATAACTTTAAATATACAGTTGCTAACTCTATAATAAGAGAAAAACCAGGTTTTGCTAAAAACTATGGATATGATGTTAGATTAAACTTAATAGATGATGGATCTCAAGAGATGATATTTACAGGTCCTTTGTTGGAAGAACCACTTGTTATTAATAGCGTAGCGTTGCAAACTTTACAGCAAAGCGGTACTAGCATTGTATCTGACACTCCTGATATAAATAAACTTATGCTAGCTCTAATGCCTCAAGTTGGCTTGTTTGAGCCTGAAATGGTTATAGAAGGCGAACTATCTCCAAATGCTGAAATATCTGAAGAGTTTATTCTTAAAAATATAGACGGTACTTTTGATTATAAAATAATAGACATAGGTAACGGTTTAGGTAGAAATGTCTTACAGTTTGACATGGATAAAATAGAAAGAAAGGCTATGCCTTTTTTAAACGCAGAAGTCGCAGGTGTGCTTTCATCAGAGCAAAATGCCGTGGCACTTTGGAACGTTTATTTAGCACAAGGAACTAGCGTAGAAGAAGACGATCAAATGGTACAAAACGCTAATGCTGCAGGTAAAAGTTGGAGTTACGAAAAAGATTTACCTCTTGATCAAAACAAGAAGAAAAAGTTTGAAAAAAGTTTTATAGATTATTTTATGAACAACTATATAAAACAATTTATTACAAATAGATTACCTACGGTTACAGAAGACGCCGCTGTATTTGATTTAGCAGAAGCTAAAAAAGCTAAAGCACAAAAGTTTTTACAAGATAACAAATTAACTTAAATTAAATGACATTAGAAGAAAAAACTATAGAACTTCAATCTCAGTTTCCTCCTTTGAAAATTGAGCAAATTATAGAAATTCTAAAAAACTTTAAGCCTGATGAAGAGGTTGTAGATGAAGTTGAAGAAACTCCTACTGAAGAAAATAAAGAAGAGGGAAAGCCACCTGCTGTTGCGGAGAAGGATACGACTGTGACAGCGGAGAAAAACGAAGTATCCGATCCTTTAGATTCTGGAGATGGCAAATCACAATTAGATCCTTATGCTTTAAGAAATCTTGATATAATAAATCAAAGAGCAGAAAGAGCTATTGCTATGGACGCAGCGGTAGATGTAAGAAAGTCAAGAAAATCTTTAGAAGAATCCGCTGGTTTTGTTGCTGACTTTAAATCTTCGGCTAATGTTATTGACGAAGTTGGTGTATTTAAAGACAAAGACGGTAATATTATAGACACAAGTAATGTAGAAATTAAAAAAGAAAAAATACCATCATCATTTACTCAAGAAAGAAAAGATTTGTATGATGCTAAAAACCAAAAATATGATGATACAATAGTTCGGGAGGAGCCTGAAATTGAAATAACTGAAGAACAAAGACTAGATGAAGCAGAGCAAGAGTATATTGATGCAAACGGCACTGACATTATAAAACTAAGTCCAGTTGGCGTTAGAAAATATAAAATATTTGGGCCTGACTACGATTATGGCCAACACAGACATTTCAGTAATATTAAATTTAAAGATTTTGCAAAATTAGAAACTGTTAAAAATCAAGCTTTAAGTGTGCTAGATCAAATAAACGACCCTAGTTTTTCTGAATTTACTCCTAAAGAAATAACAAATCAAGCTGCTTTAAATCATTTTGGCAAACTAGATGATATAAGAATACAAGACACAGAAACATATGGTTTTGGTGTTGATAAAGAATCTTACACAAATCCAAGATATGAGAATAAAAAAGAATATGAAGATTATTTATTAAAAACACTTGGTGAGGAAAAGTTTGAACAATACAAGCTTTACAACCCTACATATTCTAACATATACAGCGAAGATTTTGAGGGAGGTGATTTTGGTGTAACGCCTGAGCAACAAGAGCAAGCTACAAACGAGCTTATTGCTAAAAAAGTTCAAAGAATAATGTATAGCGCCGACGATGACGCTAATATGGACGGTTCAACGCTTGGAAGTAACAGAGCCTTGGGTATTATATCTAAAATATATGATGAAAATATTGGTGAAGCGCAAAAAGAAGTTAAAGCTCTAGACGTATTTCAAAATGATTTAGAAAAAAGATCTATCGAGTTGCAGCAACGAAGTGATGAAATACAAGTTAAATTAGATCCTATTGTAAAAAATATACAAAATCTTTCTAATAAATCAAAAGAATTAAAAGCCAAAATACAAGAATATAAAGATTCTAATTTTTTCTCTAGTTTAGATCCTGGATATATTAAAGCTGTTGAAGAATATAATGAATCTATAACTAATTATCAGCAAGCTTATAACGAATATAAGTCTAGTGAAATTGGTCAACTTGCTAACACTTTGAATCAAGATGTTAAAGTTTATAAGTATAGACTAGATCAGTTTGAAAAAAGAGCTGAGGCCTCTTCTGAAGATCCTACTAGAGTAATAGAGCATGCTTTAGGTTTAGATTATAGTAATTGGGCTAAAGTTACAAATTCTTTATATAACACGTTTATTAAAGATACTAAAAACTTTTTTAATTTAACTGCTCAAGGGTTTTTAAAAATGGCAAACTTTTTAGGAGGTGATGATCCAGAAGGCGAAGCGATACTAAATACTGCTATATATAATTTAGAGCAGAACATGTATGATTATAACAAAGAGCGCGCTGAATATACACAAGCTAATATAGCTCCTTCGGTTTCATTAGATGATATAGGCAAAGACGGTATAGGTTTCTTTGATTTCTCTATGCAAGCTCTTTCTGATCAAACAGGTACTATAGCGTTAGGAGCTTCTTATTTACTTACTGGAGGAGCAACATCTCTAGTTACAGGTGGTTTAAAGGCTGGTTCTAGTTTTGCTACAAGAAGAGCTTTTAGAATGATGCAAAAAAGAGTCGTAGCAACACAACAAAGAATAGTATCAAACACGTTTGGCATAACAGAAACTGGTAGCGCTATTAGCGAGGCTAATATGGACAAGTATGATGCCATAAAGTCTCTTGATTTTTATAATAAAGCCATATCTTCTGGTCAATATACAGCTGAAGAACTAGACGACATGGGTTTAGACATAGATGACCTTAGAAGAAAAGCTAATTATAGTTGGAACTCAATGGCGTTTCAAGCTTATGGTCATGGGATTGTAGCTAATTATGCAGAAAAATTAGGTACAATAAGAATGCCATCTATATTGCGAAAGGCTTCTAAAAGGCGTGGTATAGAAAATATTATAAAAACAAAAATATACAAACACGACTTTGGTTTAAAAGCCTTATACAGCGCTAAACGAGCCCTGCAGGGTTTAAGACCTTTAGCTACAAAAGCCATACCAGGTGAATTATTAGAAGAAACTTTAACGGAAATAGGCCATAAAGCTTTAAGATATTATGCGTTAGATGAAAACGGAAGTTGGTTAGAAGGAGTAAATAAAGATTTTCTAGCTAAAACTAGTTTAAGTTCTTTAGCTATGATGGCACCTGGTTCAATGCAGAATGTGTTTACCACTCTTAAAAGTGATTTTAGATCAATAGACGATTTATCTGCAAACATTAAGCTTAGAGACAGACTAAATCAACTAACTCTTTTAATTCCAAGCTTAGAAGGCGCTAGGCGCGTTAAAGCTAGAGAAGAAAAAAGAGATATATTAAGAACTTTTGCCTTAAACGAAGTTAGTACTATTCAAAAATTAAATCATTTAACAGCTGATCAAATATTTGAAATAGCAGAAGCTAGTAGAATACAAAGAGATTTAGCAAAACAAGCTAGACTAATAGGTCAAGATGGAAGTACTGACGCTGAAAGTAGAAATGAAATAGCTAAAATAAACGAAGAGTATTCTAATTTACAAAAAGTAAAAGATAACCTGTTAAACACTAAGAAGCGTCAAATGGCTCTTGCGGCTAAAAATATGCGACAGGAAATGGGTGCTCCAAGCGCAATAGACGTAGAATATAATCTAGGTTTATATGATATGGCTGTTGATAGCGCAGGCGTTTTAATGAACAAAGACGGTAATTTTATTCAAATACCAGTAAAAGAAGGTGGTGGAATTCCATCTCCTGCAGAAGTTATAAACATATTAAAAGAAAATGGCTATGATGACGCTAAAGCTGAAGCGTTGGCTTTAAAATTAACCGGAGACGCTCCTGTTAATGCTTTGCACGATGGCAATAATATTATAGTAAATGACTACGCTATTAAAGCTAGAATATATACTTCTTTAAATAAAGGTGATGCTGAATATGCTGCTATAGCACCTATTGAAGAAATATTCCATGCCAATATAAAAGCTAAGAATTTAAGAAATGCTAAAGGAGAATTAAGCGATTTAGCTACTCAAGCTATTGAAGACACTATTAGAATATTAAAACAAAATAGAGACAATGGTGTTATATCAGAGCAAGACTACAATGATTTACTAGAACGTTTTGAATTATATAGAGAAAGTAACGGAAAAGTTGTTTTAAAATCTGGAGAAAGAGGTGCTGCAAAGGTAGATATAGAGGAAGTGATGGCGCAAATGAATAACGCTAATATACTAGGAAAAATAAACGCCAATGATTTAAAAGGCGCTCCTTCTATTAGAACTTTTTTAAACGGTGTTATCTCTAATATAATGGGTGATTCTGCGTGGCTTATGGATCTTAAGGATTCTAACGACGTGTTAAACTTTTTAGATACTTTCAAGAAAAGATACGAGGATAGAAATATAAAAGTTGATTCAGACGAAGAGCAAGCAGACACCACGCCTGTTATAGATTTACAAACAGAAACACAAGTTGATGGTGAAGGAACTCTTAGGCCATTCGAGCTAGATACCGCAGCTAGTAGAGGCCAGCAAATAAATCGAGCCGAAGAAGCAGCTGGTTATCAAGTGGCTCCATTAGCAGCGTTTCTTGCTGCTGATGTAAAATCTGGTGAAAAAACTAATGAACAACTAATTGTAGACGCTGCACCAAAAAACAATGCAACACCAGAGGTCAGAATAGCATCACAGGATGCATTAGTAGAGGCTAATTGGCCTGTTATAAGAAAAGCATTAAAGATTGATCCTAGTGGTAAGATTCCACAGCCTTTTATAAAGCTTGCTGTTCAAGAAATGTTTAGAGATACATTTCCAGGTAGAGGTGTTGAAGCTAAGTTTTTTGATAAATTTGATCCTAGCCTAGAAAACAAAGTTACTACGTTCCTTGAAGGCCAGTTAAACATGAGAACTGGAGATATATTAGAAAGAGCTAAGGCTTTAGAATCTGGTAAGCAAGATTTAGGAATTGAAAAAGCTGGTGGTGTTATAGATACAACAGTAACTGAAACTGTAAAAGAAACCGCTGTAAAAAGACCACCAAGTGAAACTGGTGTTTACACTCCTGTTGTTGCTGAAAACTTAAACATTGATGTACTTACTGAAAAAGTAGATCAAAATGGAGATAGAATACCTAAGACAAGTGCTCAGATAAAAACAGAAGTTGATGCTGTTATAAACGAAGCGATAAAAGCTGACACAAAAGGGGTGACTGGTGTTACTAGATTTGGTCAAGTAAAAGTAGGTCCTCAGTTGGCTGCAGTATTAGGAAAAGCATTTAACCTTAATCCTAAAGTGTTTTTACAAAAAGGTTTTAACTTGTCTGGCAACTTTGAAAACTTAAGACAGTACTTGCTTAAAAATGCCCAAGAAGACTTTAGCAACCTACCAGAAGCATATGATCCTTCTATATCTGGAAAAAATAGAGTTTCAGGAGCAGCTTTTATACCTGAAAACGTTAAGAGAGAATTTTATAAAAAAGTAGAAGGCACAAACAGATTTGAGCTAGATAAAAGCAAAACAGTTAAAGATTACATTAATCTACTGAAAGAATCAGACGGTAGATCTACTGGAGCTACAACAGTTAAAGGCTTAGCTGATTTACATTTTAGAAACAAAATAGCTGAAACATTAATAGAGCCTTCAACTAGAAGAGTTACAGGTATAAAGTTTAATAGAGGCAAAAAACTAGTAAACCCAGTTGACGTTTTAAGAGAACTAGAATCAGGCGCAAATGTTCAAAGCTATAATAAAACTCTAAGAATATTTGGTGCTAAACCTTTAAGTTCCAAAAATTTAGATGTAAATAGCTCTAAGCTTCCAAAAATAGTTATTGATTATTTAAATAAAAACAATATACCTGTACCTGAAGGTTTAGAAGATTTTTTAGATAAAAACTTTAAAGGTGTAGAAAATTTTAAAGATTTTGATGAAAAGTTTTCACAATTAAAGAAAGATTTTTCTGAACTATATCAAGATGGTGATAAAAATAAGCCAATAAAAGGAGGTCTTAATAACAAAAAAATTAAAGATTCTATAACTAAGTCGTTTTTTGATACTATAACAGCAAATAAAGATGTTCTAGAGTATAGAAACTGGGTTAGAAATACTTTATTTCCTTTATTTCCTAAGTCATTTTTCACATCAGGAGCTTTTGCAGGAGCTGGAGTATCTGGCCCTTCAAGAAACTTTTATTACTATGCTGTAGGAGATTTAGATCTTGACAACAATAAGTTTGCGCCTGAAGATGCAGATATAGCTGCAGCGGTAACTAGAGTTGGCTACACGACTGGATCTGGAATTAATAGGAAAATGACGCAGAGCTGGTATAAAAATGAATTTTTGACCGGTAAAACAGCTAAATTAAACAAGCAAAAGTTAAAAGGATTAGAAAAAATATTTTTAAAGTTTCAGAAATTAATGAACACTGGTACTGATGCTCAGAAAATAGCTAATATGAGAGGTATTGCTGCTTTACTGTCTAGTACTAGTCAAGGCATGGGAGGTATAGTTAGAGTTGCCGCGCCAATAACATTTGTAGGTACTAAATTAAACAATGGAATAGTAGAAGAACACACCATGCCAGCTAGCTTAGTCGCTAAGTATCTTTTTGAATCTGCTATAAAAGGAGATGTTAAAACAAATTTTAAAAACGTAGCTAAAAACTATCAGCAAGGATTATTAGGCAAGTTAGATGATAATAAATTAAAAGGCAACAACAATGGTATAAAATTTAATTATACTCAAATGATGCCACAAAACTGGCAGTTTGCTGACAATGTTTGGGATAGATATTTTAATTTCAATGTGGCTAGCCAAAATGGAGGTATTAATGGAAACAACTACGTAATGGCTGATGGTAAAACCTTAGCTCAAGTCGCTCAAGTCACACCATCTGGTCTTCCTATAACAAACAAAAACAAAGCTCAAATAAAAGCTGCTAATGTATTAAACGCTTCAATGAGTAATTTAGCTAATAATCAAACTAATGAAGGGCAGATTAATACTTATAAAAACGCGGACAAAGCTATTAGTTTAGGACAAGCTGGTATTAAAGCTTCTAAAGGTATAAGTATATTTGATTTTGACGACACTTTAGCTAGGTCTAAAAGCAAAGTTATTGTAACAATGCCGTTTTTAAAAGGTGATAGTGACATGGCTGATATAGTTGCTCGTAGACTTTTTAAAGATAAATTTAAAAATCTACCTAGTTACAAGCAAACATATTCTAGTTTAAATACTGAAGATAAATTAAAAGTACTAAAGGAAATACCTGGTAAAACAAAAAAAATAAGCGCTACTGAGTTTGCTAAAGAGTCGGCTAATTTAGAAGCTCAAGGAGCAACGTTTGATTTTTCAGAGTTTGCACAAGTTATTAAAGGAGAAAAAGGTCCTTTATTCGATCTAGCTGTAAGAAGAAAAGGAAAGTTTGGAAATAAAGATATTTTTATATTAACAGCTAGACCAGATATTGCAGCACCTGCTATATACGAATTTTTAAAAGGAGTAGGTTTAGAAATACCTTTAGAAAATATTACTGGTTTAGCTGATGGTAAGCCTGAAGCTAAAGCAAACTGGGTTATTGAAAAAGCCGCTGAAGGTTATAATGATTTTTATTTTGCTGATGATGCTATTAAAAATGTAAAAGCCGTTAAACAAGTCTTAAATCAAATAGATGTTAAATCAAAAGTACAACTAGCTAAGGCTAGTAAAGGAAAAACTTTTAACACTATTATAAATGATATGATACAAGACTCTTCAGGTATTGAATCGTATAAAACTTTTTCAGCCGCTAAAGCTAGAACAGTAGGTAGAGATAAAGGTAGATTTGATTGGCTCACTATGGCTTCATCAGCTGAAGATTTTAAAGGTCTATTGTATAGACTATTAGGCAATGGTAAAAAAGGTGAAGCTCAATATGATTTCTTAAAAACAAATCTTATTGATACATACAATAGAGCTGAAGATGCTATAATACAAGCTAAAATATCTGCTGCTAATGACTTTATGGCCTTAAAAGAGCAGTTTCCAGGTTTACCTAAAACATTAGAAACAGAAACAGGAGTTGGTAAATTTACTTACCAGCACGCGCTTCGTACTTATATTTGGACTCAGCAAGGAATGTCAATACCTGGTTTATCAAAAACAGATGTTAATAAACTTAATAAGTTTATAACTGATGACGCTAAGCTTCAGGCTTTTGCAGATCAACTCATGTCTATTCAAAAAGGCAAACCATATCCTAAGCCTGGTAAAGATTGGTTAGGTGGTAATTTAACTACAGATATTATCGGTGGTATTAATAAAGTTAACCGCAAAGAGTATCAACAAGAGTGGCAAGAAAATGTAGATATTATATTTTCACCTGAAAACTTAAACAAAATGGAAGCTGCTTACGGTACTCGTTGGCGTAAAGCTTTAGAAAATAGTTTAGCTCGTATGAAAGCTGGCACGAATAGATTAGGTTATACTGATTCTAGCAACGCTGTTCTTGACTGGGTTAACAACTCTGTTGGTGCTGTAATGTTCTTAAATACTAGATCTGCGCTACTTCAAACCATATCGGCTGTAAACTTTTTAAATTGGGGTGATAATAATATTATAAAAGCAGGTGCTGCATTTGCAAATCAAAAGCAATACTGGGCAGACTTTATGACTCTTATAAACTCTGATTACTTAGTACAGCGCCGTAATGGTCTTAAAATAAACGTAAGTGAATCTGAAATAGCAGACGCTGTAAAAGATTCTCAAAACAAACCTAAAGCAGCTATAGCATTTTTACTTAGTAAAGGCTTTGTTTTTACTAGATATGCAGATAGTTTTGCTATTGCAACAGGTGGTTCTACTTTTTATAGAAATAGAATTAAGAAGTATGTTAAAGAAGGAATGGATCAAAAGCTTGCAGAGCAAAAAGCATTTGAAGACTTCAAAGATGTAGCAGAAGAAAGTCAGCAGTCAAGTGATCCTTCTAAAATTAGTATGCAACAGGCCTCTGGAGCTGGTCGTGTTATACTTAACTGGGCTAATACTCCAATGCAGTATGTTAGAATACAAAAAAGAGATTTACAAGATTTAATAGCAGGACGTGGTGATCCAAAAGTTAAAATTGCTAGAATAGCTTATTATGGTGTTGTACAAAATTTAATATTTAACGCCTTACAGCAAGCTCTATTTGCAATAGGATTTGGTGATGACGATGAAGATGAAGATCCAAAGAAAAAAGCTCGTGATGATAAAAGAATAGCTAGAGTTGCAAACGGTATGATTGATTCTCAGTTAAAAGGTTTAGGTATTGCTGGTATGGGTATGTTATCTGTTAAAAACACTTTAATGAAAATTTATGAGGAATCTAAAAAGAAAAGACCAGAGTATGAAGCAGCTGCTATTGAAGCTTTAAGTTTTTCACCAGCTATAAGTTCTAAATATAGAAAATTTGTTGGTGGTTTAAAAAGTTTTAGCTGGAACATGAAAGAAATTAAAGAAAAAGGTTTTAGCCTTGATAATCCAGCTTATTTAGCAGGTGCTCAAATTATTACAGCTTTTACAAATTTACCTATTGATCGGGTTATGAAAAAAGCTAATAACATAAGAGGTATATTAAGTGAACAGTCTCAAATGTGGCAAAAAGTAGCAATGGCTCTTGGTTATTCTTCTTATGATGTTGGTTTACCATACTACGGTGGTTGGGACAAGCCAGTTGAACCTACAGAAGCAGAGCGCAAAAAACAAGAGATTGATATCATGAAGCGTGATACTAATACAGCTGAGCAAACACAGATGCTGTTAGATTTAGGTCTTGACAAAAAACAAATTAAAGCATTGCGTTATGAAGATGCTAGAGTCAAAAAAATAATTGAATTACAAAATAAAAAGAAAGATGCCAAATAAAAACAAAAAACCTAAAACAAGTAAGCTTAGACCTGAGGATCCAGATTATCTCAAAAAAGCAGAACTTCCAAGAAGAACTCGCGAGGAAATAAATAAAAAACCTTCAGGTATAAACATGGGATCACCATTATACGGTAAAATAAGTTCAGCTTGTAAAGCTGCAGCAAAAAGAAAATTTAAAGTTTGGCCTAGTGCTTATGCTTCAGGTTGGGGTGTAAGATGTACTAAAGCTGGTGGACCTGGTAATTACGGAGGAGGTAAAAAGAAAAAATAATGGCAAAAGCATATCGCGGAGTTTTAAAAGCTCGTATAAATAAATTATACGGAGGCGATGT
>Ga0098043_1000512_pt1 | contig 13659 bp, 21 predicted proteins | sample 9B_taG_FD_92581 | JGI IMG/M metagenome (GOLD analysis project Ga0098043, IMG submission 92581) | Marine viral communities from the Subarctic Pacific Ocean - 9B_ETSP_OMZ_AT15188_CsCl metaG | ecosystem: Environmental > Aquatic > Marine > Oceanic | place: Subarctic Pacific Ocean | collected 2015-01-10 | reverse complement strand
TCTACAGTTAGACGGGGTTTTTGGCCGATTTATTGGTAATTTTTGGCATTTCGGCCAATTTTTTGCAGAAATATGGGAGGTGCTGGGACTCCTAGGGCGTTTTTTCAGCAAAATCCCCCGATGAGACAGTGTGACATTGTGACAAGGTGAGATTTTTGCTCATTTTTTGAGCGGATCACTATGTATATACAATGATGACGCGCCGCCTGCACAGGGGGGGGTGGGGGGTCGGCTAATGTCGGATGATAGAATTGGGGTCGGGCGGATCGATCTCGGCTTGGCTTGCGTCTGACTGGTCATCGGTAGCGACCGTGGCCAGCAGTGAGTCGAGTTCGGCCAGCAGGTCATCGGATGATCGGACAGTCTCGACCGTCTGGTGCTGTTTAAACATGCCTTGCGTCTCGCCCAGTAGCTTGGCCGCAGTGATCTTCGCGCTGTCACTAGGCTCCGCTGTCAACATCCAGCTCCGCAATGCCTCCAGAACTCTCTCCCTGTCCCCGACCGCTTGGGCTAGTGCAGACCGCTCATTCTCGCGCCTTAGCCTCTCGCACATCATGGTGACCCCACGGTGACTCGCCAGCTTGCTCGCCTCATTGCGAATGACGGCATCACTCATATTCTCGGTCTGATAACACTCTCTGTAACAGTCACTAATCGACATTGGCTTGCCGTGTTCATCACCTAGGGCCAGCGCCCTCGCGAACGCCCTTTGCTTGCCTGTCATTTTGTCCTCGGTCTTGCTCACTGTTGCGCCTCACTTGTTAGCAGTAGTCGAAATCGCGAGCATACCACGGCATGGCCGTCAAGCAATATCCGACTTGACATTTGCGAAAGTATCAAAACAACAAGAAACAAAGAAACAAAAAAGGCTTGACAAACTGAAGTACCGAATAAGAGGCCACAAGAAGCCCTCTAAGCGATTTTAGCCGCACCCTATCCAACCGCATTGGTATACCCGCTAATTGCTCTCAGAGGGCCATACAAACAGCAGGTCTGCAGACCGCATAAACACTAGGGTCAGAAAAAGTTGGCACGCTTATTGCCATTGCGACAACGTGACATAATTTTTTTGGTGTATAGAAGGTACCAAGACTTTTTCCTGCCAGTGCCTGTTTATTTGCTTGTGACATGTTGCACGCACCACTGGACTCGTTATAATCCACCCATGGCCACGGGGTGGCCGTCGTGCGGGACTGCGTCAAGTCCGCCAGCTCTCAGGGATGAGAGGCTGACCCAGAGCCAGACAGGCGAATCGCGAGTCACTGTATTGCAGGTGGCCGACGGAAGGGACCGGAGCGAGTGGGAACCAAACGGCGTGGTATATCGTCGAGGTATTTTTCGGGGGGCCGTCCCCCAACATCCACCCTGTACCGTTAGAGCTTTCACACCATGCGCACCGCATCGCCGTTGTGCATGAGTGAGTGCTTTGACACTCAGACCCGCTAATCACTGAGGAGTGAATCACCAATGAACATGCAACAATCTATCGCCAACAATTACATGCTGATCCCTATCAGCATCGGCCGTGCCGATCCCATGAAACACAGTGCAGTCGCATCCGATGCGGCCGCTAGTGAGTGCAAGGTCAGCGGCAACGTGCCGGTGCGGACCCGCGTCGGATCACTGGGGTCGCTGACTGCCGACCTCAAGCAGGTCAACAGCAAATTCGCCGCTGTCCGCACTTGGTTTTACGACAACACCTTGCCATTCACCGATGCCGAGGAAGGCCAGCAGAAGCGCGGCAAGCGCATCGTGCCGGTCAACAAGGTGCCCGAAGTGCTGGCCAAGCTCGCTGAGTTGAAGGCCGACGCATTCAGTGCGCTCGACGCATTCATGCCGGACTATCGCGCTTACCACTCTGCACGCAACCGTGCCGACCTTGGTCGCGTCTCTGACGTTGACATGCCCGACCCCGACGTGCTCGCCGGTAAATACCGCATCACGATCGGTGCGCCGGAGCCCCTGCCGGTATTTGATGTTGACAAGTTAGCACTACCCGCTGGGCTCGCCGCTGACATTGCCAAGCGGCATCACGACCGACTGGCCAAGCAATTGGACGGCGCCAAGCAAGCGGCAATCGAGGGTGCGCGGGATCACATGGCGACGGTCGAAAAGCAGTTGACCGACGGCAAGCGCCTGCATCAGTCACTGCTCGACAATGCCAAGCGGCACGCATCACTGTTGCGCGGCATGGTCGAGGGGTATGACAACGATCCCCGCGTGCTTGAAGTGGCCGATCTGATCGACGAGCGCATTGGTTCGATCCCTAACATTGATCAGGTCAAATACAACGCGACTCGCCGCAATCAAGCGATCCGCGCCGCTGGCACCGCCAGCAAGGCATTGGACGCAGTGGCCAAGGCACCATCCACCGCAACACCTGCGGCACCTGCCGCTTCCAACGTAGTCGCTGGCGATTCACTGCTGGCCGACCTTTTAGACTAATCATGCCCGTAGGAGGGACATCACATGGCACACGTCAAAACCAACATTGCAGAGCTTGATCAAATGGCACGCACCGCACTCGCGAGCCAATACCGCAAACCATTCGCCCTGATCGGCATGGTCGGCATCGCCAAGACCCAGTGGATCAAAAGCCGCTACCGCGAGCTTTACGCTGAGCACCTTGGCATCTCGACCGATCAGGTCGGGTTCATCCAGACCCGCGTTGCCAACCGTGACGCGGCTGAAATTGCAGGCGTCGCACTGCCGATCAAAAATGATGACGGTAGCGTTGGCACTCAATTCACCAAGCCACCGCTGGTCGCTGAGTTGTGGGCCGCACACGACGCGGGATTCACGCACGGTATCAACCTGATCGACGAGTTCGGGCAGGCAGGCGGTGACGTTCAGAAGGTGTTTGCCGACATGTTCGATCCCGACGAGCGCACGCTGGCTGGCTGGGCTATCCCCGACGGCTGGATCATCGCATGGACGGGCAACCGTACTGCTGACAAGTCAGGCGCTAATCGCGTGCTGAGCCACATCATGGGCCGGTGTCGCGTTTTTGAGCTTGAGTTCGATGCCAAGGCATGGGCCGACTGGGCCGCTGACAACGGCGTCAATCCGCTGGCGATCGACTGCGCGATGGCCTACGCCGACGACGGCTTTTTCGCTGACTGCGTCCCGACTGAAGACGGCCCGTTCTGCACCCCGCGATCGCTGACCCATGCGGCAGGTGACCTGACCGCATTCACTGACTCCGGTGATTTCGACGGTGTTACCTTGCCGTCGTACATGGAGACGCTGATCGCATCCAGCATCGGTGCTCGCGCCGCTGGCATGCTGAGCCGCCACATTGCGATGGCTGATCAGGTGCCGACTGCGGCTGAGATATTCGCTGATCCCGCTGGTGCTAAGGTGCCAGACTCAACAGGCTACCAGTTGCTCGCCGCCAACCGTGCGATCAACGGCGCCGCTGATGCCGATACCGGCGAGGCCGCGCTGGCCTACATTATCCGCTTGCGTCCCGACTTGCAGGTCTCGTTGGGCTCCAAGCTACTCCGCGCCTCAGCCCGTCACGGCTGGGTGCTCACGTCGAATGTCGCCGTGGCATTCATTCAAAAATTTCACGATCTTTTACCGCTGGCCCAAGACGCTGGCATGGGAGTGTAAAAATGCGAGCTAAAAAGCTATTTGACGCAACCGATGATCTGACTAACTCGCGCCGCTTTATTGCGGCGCTGATCATCCTGCAAACGAAGGCGCCAGTGCATTACAGTGTACTGTTGGCGACCGACGTGATCTGGACGCACGCTATTCCGACTGCGGCGACCGACGGCATTTACGTGTATATCAACCCCGACTTTTTTCGCGGGCTGGCATCCGACGATCAGCGGGCATTCCTGCTTGCGCATGAAGTGTCACATATAATTCTGCGGCACCCTCAGCGTGGCAAGGTGTTCCAAGACCGTGGCTTTTTCCGCGCCAACGTGAGCTTTGATCATCACACCTACAACCGCGCCGCTGACTATGTGATCAACGCAGACCTGATCGCGACCGGCTTTGAGCCGATCCCCGAAGGGTGCTATTCCGACAAGTATGGCCGCAACGATCTGGTCGATGCCGTGTACGCGGAGCTTCACAACCAGCCCGACGGTGACGACGATTCGCCCGACGGCCCAGAAGGTCAGCCAGCGCCACAGACCGATCAGCCCGACGGCCAGTCTGGCAGTCAACCCGCTGGCCAGTCCGACGATCAGTCCGACGATCAGTCCGACGGCGAGTCTGATGGCGAGTCTGGCGATGACGAGACGGCCGATGGTTCAGGCGGCGACACTGCTACTGACGAGTCAGACGCAAACGACCTGCCTGAGCGTGCTGGTCACGATCATCACCTGACCCCGCAGTATGAGGGCGACGATGACGAGCAGGCTGACGCCGCTCGCGAAGATGATCACGACCTGCGCTCTGCGGTAGACGACGGTCTTGATCAAATGCAGGCCGACGGCCGCGACCCCTCGAAGGTCGGCAAGGCCATCCGCGAGGGCGCCCACCGCTACCGTGAGGGTCATGCATCCTCGACCGACTGGCGCAGTGAGTTGGCCGATCGCTTTGTCCGCGCAGGGCAGGGTGGCCAGTCCACATGGTCTCGCATCCACCGTCGCCGGTACGCGACGCTTGGCGTGATCAGCCCCACGTCGATCGGCACCGTTGGCCGCATCTCGATTGTCGTTGACATCTCTGGGTCAGTTGACCGCACCGTGCTCAACGCATTCCTGACCGAGTCGGCCGCGATGATCGACACGCTCCAGCCCCGCGACGGCGTCGTGATTCTCTGGACTAACACCGAAGTCGTGCGCGTTGACGAGGTGTCGTGTGGCTCAGAGCTTCTCGACCTTGAGGCGCCGATGGGTGGCGGCACCTACCTGACCGCTGGTGTCGAGTGGCTTGAGCACAACGGCCTCGACTCCGACCTGACGCTGGTGTTCACCGACGGCTATCTGATGTCGCATGACTGGGCGTACCTTGGCCAGTGCGATGATCTGGTGGTCGTGCTCGACAGCCAGCCTCACACCTACACCCAACGCGACATCGACGCGAGCGGTACAGACATCATCGTCGCGGAGGCGGCGTAATCCACGGGGGCCACGCGCCCCCTTAAAGACCGGCAGTGGCCCACGGGTTGCTGTCGGTTTTTTGTGATAGTTATGATAGTTGTAGGCGGGATGTTATACGCGCCCAATGTTAGATGTTAGACGCGGCCGTCTTTATTTGTTATAATCAGCAAAACACCTGTAGGAGGGTATCAGTATGCTTTGTAAAGAATGCTTTAGATCAAACGGACATCATCCCCACTGCCCCGAGGCAGAGGACGCACCGGAGCCCACCTTTACCGTGTGGCTTGTCGGCAGGGCTGTTGATGATCGGGTCGTTGGCGAGAGTGCCATGCGTACAGCCGCAAAGGCTTGGGGGTTCGATCCCTCAATCGTGGTCAAGCACGGCGAGGCTGACATCGTGAACGAATGCGGGATTGTCATTGGCGGTTGCTACTCCAACGACGAGGAGGGATTGCCTTATGAGTAATCTCAATACCGATCGTTTAGTCCGTTCCGCGATCAACGGCTCAGCCGGTGAACCGTACTGCTGTCTTATTCTTGACTCGTTAGGAGTAGGAGACTACACCCACTGGTCGCTCGACGATATTCATAAATTTTGGGATGACGCCAGCCAGTCTGATTTGACGGTGGCTGAGTTCATCCTGCTGAAGAAGCAGGAGGTGGCCGCATGAAGCGCCCAGATTCTGATTTGATTCGTAGGCTTATCAAAAGCAAAGCATTAAATGGTGGGAAGAAAGTTGGCTCCCCTAACCATTGGAATTCCCTGCACCAGCAACGCCCGTGGTCGCTCGACAAGATTCTGGGATTGCCCTATTTCTACCTGTCTTACAGAAGTATGGAGGAATTTGACTTCACGACTGGCGATGATTTTCCCGACGCAAATGACGGCACGCTACTGGGAAACCCCGTCAAGATGATTGAAAAAAAGCACAACGGCGTCGAAGTGGTGAGGTCTTACGCGCATAGCGCAGAGTTTGTCTATGAAGAATTTGTGTTGTCAGCCAAAACCGACATACAGCTAGAGCTTCCCGACGGTTCTGTCCAGACGGCCCCCGTCAACTATTGGGGCGTCATGCAGGCGTTTAACGACGAGACGGATTGTTCTGATGCGCTCACATTGTTTATTGAATACCCAGAAGCGCCCAAACAAGTTTTGGTCTGGGAGGGCTGGGCCGAGTCAAACAATGTGGTCGAGCCAAATGGGCAAAGCATTCAGAAGATAGACATGGTGATGGCCCCTGACTACGAGGAGGACTTGAGAGAGTGGCATCAACTCTTGCTTGATCGAGGCTCTGTTTCTGGCAGGGGCGGGTTCGATCAGTTTGCAAGTGGGCTTACGGGTCAAGCCGCTAATTACTATTTGTTTATCTGCAAACTAATGTCTTACATCAAATACGGTGACAAACATGTCGTTGAGGTGACTCCTACTGCTGACAAGTTAGCAAAAGCAAAGCGAAACCCGATCAACCGCAAGCGCCCGTGGGCCAAGTCAAGTGGGCCTCATGTCTTGCTACTGGATCGGATGCCGACAGAGAAAACGGAGTCCACAGGTACGCACGCTAGCCCAAAGCCACACAAGCGGCGAGGCTACTGGAAAACACTGCGAGACCCACGGTTTCGTCACCACCCGCAGTATCAAAAGCAGATTTTTGTAAAGCCCTGTTTTGTGGGCGACAAGCAAGTCACATACGAGGGCAACATTTACCGGCTCGTTGAGCCATTGGAGGAGATCGCATGAAGGTGATGCAGACAGTAATTAAGGGCCAGCAATCTGAGCGGTTGATATTTTTTGTCGAGAACTTTATGGACGTATATCGTGTGGTTTATGCGCCATTTGATCGTTGGTTGTTGGCAGATAGAGATACCGACAATCTGCCGATGTCATGCGTGACATCCACCGATATTAGCCCTCGATCGGAGTATGCAACGCTGTGCTCCCATGAGGATTTCCGCAGGCGTTGCATCCAGTGGCTACGCGAGAAGGAGCGCAGTGATCACCCTGCCGTTGCAGTGCTGGCAACGGGAGTGGGTGAGGATGAATAACGCAATTTCTATTTGGGTAGGGGTGTTGATATTCCTGCTCATATTGGGAGTGGTGGGACGCGATGACTACAAACACGCAGTTGCCGCAGAGCGCCACTACTGTGAAATGGTTGAGAGCAAAGCATGGCCTGCTTACGACCAGAACATTAAATGCAAGGAGTGACACATGAAAAGAACCAATAGGTGGAAAAGCTGGACAAACGAGGATGATGACGTAATTGAGAATGGAATCGCGGAAGGTTTGACGTATAAGCAAATTGCCGAAAAACTTGGCGACAGAACGGAGGCCGCAGTATCTCAGAGGTGTCGTGTCATGCGAGACAAGTATTCTCGCTATCAAACTCGACGCAAAGAGAGGCTTGATTTTACGGCGGATGAGATACGGTCTGTCGCTGACGACAATCGGATTTGGATTGCTATGGTCAACGCCTCTGTTGCCGCTGTTTGTTCTGCTGTCATATTGCTGATCTGTATTGGGGGGATGTTCTTATGAGCGAATCAAAAAACGGATGGAAGAAATGGTCTGATCAGGAAGAGGGGTTTATCCTCTCTCTGATCAAGGAGGGGCTGTCTTTGGATGACATAGCCGCTCGCATCCCGTTCCGCTCCAAGTCCGCTGTTTACAACAGAATCACCACCAGAAAGGCGCTGTACTTGGCATGGCGGGAAACGGCTCACCTTCGACGCAGAAATGCCGCAAAGTCTAGCGAGGTTCGAGTAACGCCTACTATTACTTTGTCAGATGTAGCGATTATTCTTAGCGCCGTGTGCTCATTCTCTACGCTAGTTTTGCTGTCGCTGGTTGTTGCGTTCGCATGAGTGAAGCCGAGATAGCCGTAGAGACAGCCATGCAGATGGCTGAGTCGAAAGGGGAGGACATGGCAATCATGTCCGACCTTTCGGTAAAACCTTTGAGAGAGGCAACGGGCATCAAGCTAGAAATAGTGAGATGTCCCGCGCCTTTCAAAGCCCAAATTACTGAAGTAGACTGATTTTTGGGGGGACACTCCTACACGGCGAGCGGTGGCGTCGATAGACAGCATATCTCCCCCTATTCATGTTGATTAAGATATGGGGTCGTCCACCGCACCTTTCTTCAGATGGCGAACGGGGTTACGTCCCCCCGCCATCCTTCTTTCCGCAATCCACTTCAGAGATTGCTTCAGTGTCACCAGCCTGTCCTTGTTGGCAGAGACATCCCACCCGTGTATGACCACCTCCTCAACCAAATACTTTGCGTAAGCCCCATACCTTTTCCTGACCAAGTCCAATGTTCGGCCGTAACGCATCAAAGCCTCTGATGCCACGGAATCTCTATTGGCCTCCCCTCCCCCGCCTGCGCCGTAGTTCAGCGGCTTGGTAAATATCCCCGCCTTCATAGCCTGATTCAGAACGTACTCACCCGCCTGATGCTCGCCTAGTGTGAGTAGCCCGTCCATCAAATACCGATCAATCAGATTCTGATCCATCACCTTGGCGCGGGGCATTGTCCCGCCCTCGACCATCACGGCGTGCCGCTTGTGGACTTCTGGAGTGCCGAGGTCTGTATGTAACTTGTCAGTCATAAAAGATCTCCCCGGAGCGTGGCATTAAAACTCATCAAACCCCTCCCAATCTCTGCCCCTTAACTTGGACAGACCCGAGGATGTTTGCTCCGGCGGCGGAGTGTGTTCTTCATATCTACCATTTGACATATTGTATTGAAGCATCGCGACGCCCTGTGATCCCACCCACTTGAACCTCGACTTCCAGCAGTGGATTTCGACGCAGTCATCCGTCCGGTGGACTGTAACGCCAAGGTCTGCCTTCGCAAACCACGCCGCAGAGCCTGAGATGTTCATGCCTTTCGGAACCGTGTAAGTGCCGTCCTCCCTTGGATACATCTTCTGAGGATGAGCAACAAACCAGACGTGGATGCCGTGAGCCTTCGCAAAGCTGGTGATTCGGGTCAGCATCTGAGAGATGTTGCTGTGCTCCTCCTGACTGCTTGACTCTATGTAGTTGTACGGGTCAATGATCAAGCCCCTTACACCCATACGCATGACAGCCTGCTTTGCCCTGTCAATGATTGAGTCAATGGTGCTAAGCCCACCGTCCTTTGACTCTAGAAAGACAAAGTGCTCATTGATAAAGTCCACGGCCTCGCCTAGCTCATCCTCAGTCATGCGCTGATTTAGTCCGGTGTAGAACGGCTTACCTGATACCTTCTCTGCCAGCTTGGCAATGTGCATGTGCGGCGGGTTTTCAAAAGAACACACCGCAAACTTCCACGACTCGCGCTGAGCCAAGTTGATCATAATCTGATCGATAAACTCAGACTTGCCGCTTGAGGGCATCCCCGTCACCACGGACAGTTGCCCTTCGGCAATCGTGAACAGATCATCGATCGTGCCAAATCCAGTGGATGCGCCACGGCCGTGACCATTCTGATAAATGTCTTTTACCGCATCAAGATATTCACTGGCGCCATACACACCAGACAGCGGGATGGGCTCGGGATTGTCAAATATCCGTCGGGTTTCATCTGCTCCTAACTTGTCAACAGCATCATTCGCATCCTTGGCGTTATCGGGGAACTTGACCCGCCAGCATTTCGCCCTGCCTACTCGACGGGCAATCTCTTCTGCAAGCGCCTCGCCTGCTTCATCCCTGTCCGTAGCCAGAACAATCTTCTTGCACCGATCCAGACGCTCCCGCTCGTTCCACACAAAGGCAAACTTTTTATCTTCTTCGGGGTCTATACGATTGTTGGATACCTTTACCGGCGCACCATTGGGGCAGGAAACAGCTTTAATTCCGATACTAGCCAAGGCAATGACATCACACTCACCCTCGACTATCGTTAATTCCTCAGCCTCCTCCTCTATGTTTTCTATACCGTAAAAGGATCGTGGTGCGCCATCGCAGGTAAATCCTTTACCTTCGATGCTTCGCCACTTGATTGCGGTGGGGTTTTCGCGTGATCCATACACGAAACCAACCGCCATTTTTTCTTCACCGCCGAACCATTTGAGGCCAGTGGTCATTATCGGTAACTCGTCAAGCGCATCTAGGCTGACTCCGCGACCGCCAAAAAAATCTTGAATTGCCTGCACGTTGTAATTTAGTTGCGTTGGTAGCTTTACCACCTTGTTTTCTGGTTGCATATGAGCCTCATAAAATTTCTTGCGCCGAAACGAGCCTGACAGTCCACAGTGATGACAGTGATACAGTGCTTGATCTGGCTTTATGGTGATTGAAAAAGTCTTTATTGTTTTCTTCTTTCGTGCGTCCGAACAATCGGGGCAACGGGTTCTGGCACTTTGGTTGTGTCCCAGAACAAACTCTTCCAGATTCATGTTGTTGACTACCTCCTTTTTTTGTGATATTGATAGCCCTAGTACTGTTCTAGACTAGAAACCTCCTATTTAAATATAGGATGGTTCTAGACCTAGAAAGGTACTAGGAAATTTGGTACTCCTTTTTATTTGAGCTTCGCCCTCCTGCTTGGAGGGCTTTTTTTTGGCGCATTACGCCAGCTCCTCCATCACAAGCTGGGCAACAATCTTTTGTTGCGTCCTGCTCAAAAGTAACATTTCGTCAAGCGCGTCCTGCAATCCGGCAGGAAAGCCCGCCATACGGCAATGCTGAAGAAAAGCCGGGGATTTCAAATACTTAATAGCCGCTTCGCGGTCGGAATGCTGACTGCAAACAAGGTCTTTTATCGCCTGTAAAATGACCTTGCTGTAAACGATCTTATAAGTATCTGACACTGATCTCTGCGCGTGGATTTTGCTTGTCCACTCCCCCCCAAATGATGTGCTTTTCTTTGACCTGACGATCATTCTTATATATCAAACCCTGCATACAGTCCAGAATTAACGACTCGTCGAGGTCAGGCCGGCGACTTCCGTAGTAAATCCTGATAAGCACAGCAACGTCATCCTCCATAAGGGGGTCGAGCGTTTTGCACTGCTGACCGAACGACTTGACATACTCTAACGCCTTCTGAGACTTGATGAACAGTGGTCTTCCGCTCTTACTCTTAACAAGTCTCCTGCTATTTGCTTTGCTACACGGCTCTCCGTAGATCACCATATCGACATTGTTTGACATGTACTAAGTCTCTCGCTAGTATTCGTTGTCCCACTTCGTCAGGAGTCTAGCATGAGCAAGATGGGGCAGTATGTTTTTGATTTGATGACGGTCGAGGAGGCCGAGTTTTATGGACATAGTAATAGAGAAAGATGTACCAATGCCCAAGCGGACAAAGATACCCGAGTTGCCACTGGCCACGATGGAGATCGGGGACTCATTCGTGGCGCCCATCAATGCGGCGGAGCAGACAGAGGTTCGCGCCCTACGGCAAAGGATTTCCCGCTGGCAACGGGGTCAACAGCCAAAGAAATTCTCCGTCGTTCGTGATGGGGAGCAAATGAGGGTGTTCCGCGTTTCGTGATAATCACCAACCTCACAAACTTACCTGAGCCTGTCTACAAGGCGCTGACGCACAGTGACTACACCAGAGGTCACAGCAACCGCTCAGTCACTCAACTTATCGACTCGCCTCGCGTTCGCATACTTCGGAAGGAGCATGACGACGAGATCACGGAGGATGTGTCTGACATGTTGTGGAGTGTTCTAGGCACGTCAGTACATACCATGTTCGAGCGGCATCAACCCGAAGGGCATATCGTTGAGGAGCGATTGTTCGCTGAGGTTGACGGGTGGAGTATCAGTGGGGCGATTGATTTACAGCGTTCCGAAGCCGATGGCACCACGACCATCATGGATTACAAATGCACGTCAGTGTGGTCAGTGATTCATGGCAAGGTCGAGTGGCACAAGCAACTCAACTTCTACGCATGGCTTGCCGAGCAGAAGGAGGGGGTCGAGGTTACTGGTTTACAGATCGTTGCCGTCCTACGCGACTGGCAAAGATCGAAAGCCAAGATCGAAACCAACTACCCGCTGGCACCGATTGTAATCGTGGATGTCCCGCTCTGGTCACAACAGGAGAGGGATCGTTATGTTCGCGAAAGGGTGAAAATCCATCAGGACGCCGAGTACGAACGGCTGACAGGCGGACACATACCCCACTGTAGCGATGAGGAGCGTTGGAAGCGTGAAGATACCTTTGCTGTTAAAAAGCGGGGTAACAAGCGTGCTCTCCGTGTGTTCGATGGCATGGCAGAGGCTGAGGCTTTTGCAGGAGAGGCGTCAGAGCGCGAAATAGAAGAGCGTAAAGGCAAGTGCGTGCGGTGCGAGGACAACTGGTGCCGCGTAGCACAGTGGTGTGAACAATACGAAAACGAGGCTTGGGCGTGATACAGACCGATCCAGAGTTCTACAGAAAGGTGGTAGCACTCAATCAGATTACAACCGACAAGTTAAAAATAACAGTCAATGGCAACAGCGTGAGGTTTTATATCAGCGACAAATTTGCTGGTGACATGAACTCAGGGCTGTTTTTTAAGCTGACACCCTCCGAAATCTTGAAAACAATAGGAGTATCAAATGACCACAAAAAAGGGTGGCTCTACTGAGCCCACTTACGAAAGCGTCTGGAAAACGCTGAGTGCAATAGACTGCTCTGACAAGGCAGAGAAAAAAAACGGGCTTACTTACCTGTCGTGGGCATGGGCGTGGGGCATCCTGATGGAGCATTACCCCGAGGCCACGTACCAGTTTCTCAACGAAGAGTGGGACAACCAAGGACACGCAACGGTGTGGGTCAGCGTCAAAATAGGAGAGCTTGACCGGCTGATGTGGTTGCCTGTAATGGACTACAAAAATAAAGCCATTCCCAACCCAGACACCAGAGCGGTGTCAGATACTCGTATGCGCTGTCTAACCAAGTGTCTCGCCATGTATGGACTAGGCCACTACATTTACGCTGGCGAAGACCTGCCCTCTGCGGGTGATACTACGGAGGACAAACCTGCGGCCAAAGAAAAGCCGAAGCCGAAAGCCAAGGCCAAACCAAAAGCAGAGCCAGAGCCTATACCCGAAGCTCCCGCAGACACTATCGCCAACGAAGAAGAGGCTGACAACGTAGTGCAGTTCCTGTGCGATACGGCTGACAGGTTTGCTGGAAAAACAGAGGGCGAGCTTATCCAGTGGTGGCAATACCCCGAAACCAAGAAAACAGCAGACCTTCTGGATCAAGGGTATCCAGAACATTACAAGCAACTCATGGCGCATTTGTCTGCGCTACGAGCATCATTAAAGGAGAGTAACGATGAGTAAGTACCACAAAACAGAAGGTGGCCTGTGGCCTAACGACGAGAAGTCAAAGCCCTCGCACCCCGACATGAAAGGCCGAGTTGAGGTTAGCTCAGAGCAAGTGAAGGGTCTGATTGCAATGGCAAAAGAAGGAAAGACGCCTAAGATTCAGCTCGCATCATGGAATCGCAAAGCAAAGGACACTGGGCAGGAGTACCAGTATGTTACCGCTGAGGTGTTCTGGGATGCAGAAGCACAAGCGGCTCCCCCGCCCCCGCCCAAGCCCCAGCCGATTGAGCTTGAAGAAGACGACATTCCGTTTTGATCAGGTCAAAAAAACTGCTGGATGCGG
>Ga0098043_1000510_pt1 | contig 13671 bp, 16 predicted proteins | sample 9B_taG_FD_92581 | JGI IMG/M metagenome (GOLD analysis project Ga0098043, IMG submission 92581) | Marine viral communities from the Subarctic Pacific Ocean - 9B_ETSP_OMZ_AT15188_CsCl metaG | ecosystem: Environmental > Aquatic > Marine > Oceanic | place: Subarctic Pacific Ocean | collected 2015-01-10 | reverse complement strand
ATTTGCTAACATGAAACGTACCTTAGAACAAGTTCAATCTAACCTCAAAAGATAATGTCATTTTTGATTCATAATTTACCACCGTACTCGGTGCATGTGAGAAAAGAATTTTTATACGACCATCAGAAGGGTCATGGTGAGACAACACCTGGCACATGGATCTCAGTCAAGAGTGTTCAGCACAAAGCATTGTACTTTGAGACATTACTGTATGATTATGGTGCACTGTTTGATAAGTTACCTATCAGTGCTTTTGTATGGAAGACAGACTACGACCCAGACAAATTACTACCACTTGACACACTACAGATATGGGATTGTTTTGACTATAACTTGACTGTCATAGAGAAACCATTACTCAATAGGTGTGAGTTCTTTGGTAAGGATAAACAGATGCACAAGGGACAGTATTGTTTCACGATTGACAATTGTCACTCAGAATCATCTACACTCAATACAAACTACAGTCAGGATGATCCAGAGCATAAGTCATTTAATTGTATCGCATTAGATAATGGACAGTTTGCTTTGCAACCCAACAATAGAATTATATGGAAGGATCAAAGTCTCATCTCTGACAATGTACAACAACCAGACTTTGAAGTTTGTTCACAAAATTATATGGTAGAGAACTCAGACAAGTGGTCTGTAGGACACACTACTGAGTGGGCATACAAATCAAAATGTGAAGAGTCTGATGAAAATATACTTTGATGGATGCTCATACACAAGGGGGGATGAATTAGATAATCCTGAGGAAGAAAGATTCTCAAAAATAATATGCGATGAGTTAGGTGCCGAGGAAACAAACCTTTCACTAAGTGGTGGGTCAAACGATAGAATCATTAGAAATTTATTAGTAGAGAACAACATAGAGGAGTATGACTATGCGGTGATACAGATGACTTTTCCTACAAGAACTGAATACTGGGATAGTAAGTGGAGAAGAATTAATCCATCTGGTCACAAACCTCTTGTCAAGGAACACTTAGCAGGTAATATAAGTGAAGAGGTAATGTGTCTTTTCTTTGAGTATATTGATGCATCAAATACTTTTGCCTTAGATTCTCTACGAAGACTACTACGAGGAAGTATAGACAGATTCTCTACCAAGTTCAGTCATCATAGAGACTTCTGGACTTACTACTATACAAAGATATGCAATATGAATTACTTTCATGTCAAGGAGAAAATACACTACGAGACTATCAAGAGTTATTGTGCAAGTAAAGATGTGCCTTTGATTCTTTGTTCTATAAATGAGTGGTCTAAATTAAACTTTGATTACCTTATGAAGTTCAAGAAAATACACAGAGCAAAGGGCACTCATCCAAATAAAATAGGTCATCAGATTATTGCGAAGACCATACTTGGTAAGATGTAAATGAAAATATACTTTGATGGTGGATCTTGGTGTTATGGTTCTGAACTATTGAATAGAGATGAATCACGTTTTAGTAAAATAGTATGCAATAAATTAGGAGCAGAAGAATATAATATCTCACAACCTGGTGGTAGTAATGCCATGATGGAGAGACACTTATTGGTAGATCATAAAAATATAAAAGAGTTTGATCTTGTTATCATACAAATGGTGTATCCTGACAGAAATGAATACTATGATAGGTATAAAAAAAAGTTTGAAGCAAATGCAAATTTTGGAGGAAGAACTTCTCTTGTCACACCTCGTGAGAAAATTATGGTTTTTGATAAACCAGAGGCGATTGATCTCACTAAGAAAGCATGGTTGGATTACTACAAATACATTTACGAAGATGAATATGGTCTTGCATATGAAGAAATGCATGCAACTGCAATAAAATCATATTGTAAGTGCAATAATGTACCGCTTATCTTAGGTACGATGAAAAAGAAAAAACGTTTTCAATCATGTAAAACAAAATATGATTTATACTTTAATGATCCTGACAATCGTGTGCCAAGAGCAAGTAATAATCACCCTAACGAGGAGGGTCATGCTATACATGCTCAAATGATATTGAATTACATAGATGGTCTATCATTATGAAAATTTATTTTGATGGATGCTCATGGACAAAGGGAGAAGAGTTGGAGAATCAAGAAGAGGAGAGATATTCTAAGTTGATATGTGATGAGTTGGGAGCAGAAGAAACTAACCTAGCGATAAAGGGTGGGTCAAATGATAGAATAGTCAGAAATCTGTTAGTTGAAAATCATATAGAGGAGTATGACTTGGCAGTCATACAGATGACATTTCCAGTCAGAACTGAGTACTATATGATAAGGAAGGGGGAGTACTATGATAAGTGTTGGAGAAGAGTCAATCCATCAAACAACTACAGCAGGTGGTTGCATGGATTAGATGGAGACATCAGAAAACTTGGTGAGAAGTTTAGCGATCACAGTGATTTTTGGAAGTATTGGTACATGAATATTACAAACAAAAAATTCTTTGATGTGAAGGAAAAAATACACTACGAGACTATCAAAAGTTATTGTGCAAATAAAGGTGTGCCTCTTATTATATGCAGTATTAATACGTGGTCAAAACTAAAGTTTGATTTTGTATTGACAACAGATAAAAATACGAAATGTAAGATGGGTCATCCAAATAAACTTGGACATCAAATTATTGCTAAAGCGATGCTTGACAAGATATAAATAGTAGTTTATACTATACTTGCGTATGCAAGGTGTTAATCCACCAATCTATTCAATACGACGAATACTACGAGTCAAATTTATGACATTTGCAAATCTAAAAAAACAATCTCGCCTTGGTAGCTTGACCTCCAAGTTGACCACCGAGATAGAGAAAATGAACAGCAAAGGCACCAACGGTGCCGACGACAGACTATGGAAATTAGAGGTCGATAAAGCAGGTAACGGTTATGCTGTCATCCGTTTCCTACCTGCACCTGACGGTGAAGAACTACCATGGGCGAAGGTATGGTCACATGCTTTCCAAGGACCTGGTGGTTGGTACATAGAGAACAGTCTTACTACTCTTGGTGGTAAAGATCCAGTATCTGAGTACAATCGTTTGCTATGGAACAGTGGCAACGATGCAGACAAAGACCTTGCACGTAAGCAGAAGAGGAAACTTACATACATCAGTAACATCTATGTTGTAAAGGATCCTACCAACCCTGAGAACGAAGGCAAAGTATTCTTATACAAGTTTGGTAAGAAAATCTTTGACAAACTCACAGCAGCAATGCAACCTGAGTTTGAGGACGAGGAAGCAATTGATCCATTTGATTTCTGGAAGGGTGCCAACTTTAAGTTGAAAGCAAAGAACGTTGCAGGTTATCGTAACTATGATTCATCTGAGTTCTCTGCTACCAGTGCACTCCTTGATGATGACGATGCCCTTGAAGCGATCTGGAAGAAGCAACATTCTCTTGAAGAGTTTACTGCTGCTGATCAATTCAAATCATATGGTGACCTTGAAAAGAGGTTGAATGCAGTGTTGAATACATCACGTCCACCTGTAGCAGCAGAGGTTGCAACAGAAGAGGAGGAGATAGTAACTGCACCACCAACACCTGTGACTGCAAGTGCTACATCTACTGATGATGATGCACTGTCATACTTCCAACGATTAGCAGAGGAGTAATCCTGTACGAAAATCGACTTTCAGTTACAAAATACCCCGAAAAAAACTTCGGGGTATTTTTTACCCTTAAGGTTTTTTATGATTATTTTCAACGGTGATAGTTGGTGTTATGGTTATGGTTTAGAGAATAGAGATGACCGTTATGCTGCTGTAATATCCAAAAAACTGAATATTGAATATACTGACCTATCCATGCATGGGTGTAGTAATCGTAGAATAGTGAGAACAACTTTAGAGCATGATATCACAAAATACGATTTAGGAGTCATATGTATGACTTACAAAAATCGGACAGAATTTCATTTGAACGGAAAATGGGAAAATATCAATCCTGGTAGAGGTAGGGGTAGAAAGTATATTGACTATTACAGAGATTATTACAGTGAGCAGTATGGCGACTCAGATGAATTTATATTCAGACAATCAATAATTGATCATTTCAAAGCAAATGACGTAAAGTTGATATTGTTGACTGTTCCTAAAAACACCAAGTATAATTATGACCTACATCTAGATGAACCTGACATACCTCGTGGAAAAACACTGCATCCCACAAAAGAAGGTCACAGTATCATAGCATCAAAAATTATCTCGGTTCTGCAATCCTAAGATTATCACCCCTTTTCAATTTTCGATTGATAAATTGAGAACTATCAGTATAAGTCATTATTTGCTTCATGTCATCAATAATAACTCCAAGATATTTTTTTCTCAACGTGTTTATTGATCTTTTTGCGTCATTTTTATTAATTTCATATTGAATGTTTGATATTGATACTACTTTATTGACGGATTGAGTGGTGCCATCTGAATCAGTATACTTATAAGTATAATCTGCGTCTACTGTCAATCCACCCTGTAATATTAATATACCAAGTTTATTACGAATTTCTGTTGTCTCATAATGATGAATTTCACCAAGTTGATCTTTATCATACTTATTGTCCAAATATCTTTGAAAATCATATTGACCCATAGGCCACTCATTTTGAACATTGATGATATTGTTTGATAATAAAATTATCCAATCTAAATTTTCATCACCATATAACTTTCTTGCAACAGTGTCAGGTCTCTCACCATCAAGCACCAAATATTTTGAAAAAGCGGTGACACTGCCATATATGTCATCTCTTACTTTTCCTCTTTTGAATAGATTTTTGAGTTTTATAAAATCTAGACTAGATGTTCTCTTATCAGAGAAAGATGGTAATTCCACATTTGGGAATAAATCGAAATAATTCATTAGAATCCTAAATCATCCTCCGCAAATTCATTTGAACCACTAATATTCAATCCTAGATCATCTAATGAAGGATCATCAGTAGCTTCACTCAAGTTGTAATCATTAGCGAAGATTGGTGTCAGTTCATTGAAAGTGACTGCCATAGTGGATCTGACAGGTTGTGATACTGCACCTTCATCATCATATGACTGGTACACACCATCTGGAGTAAAATCAACTTGAACGGATGTTACTGCACAAATTTTGAAAGTGTTTAGACCTCTGATTCTTCTATTATTATTTTTATAACATAATCTAAAAACGTTTGGTGAACCAAGAAATAGTGATCCTCCACCAATACCTGTTGTGGTTTTTTGTGCCAACATACCTTGTCTGAACCATCTATGAATCATTCTTACTTCTTTTGCTTCTTTTATGCTATTTGGAGCAAAATTGAAGACAAATGAAAATGTCCTTAGTTGAGGTCCTCCAAACAAGAGTTCTAAATTTGGGTTTATTGCAGCACCTGTTTCTCTTGTAATGAATTGATTGACATCAACATTTATACCGATTCTACTTAGGATTGAACGTGCAACCACTGCATTCAATACTGTTGTTGCACCTGCACCTCCTGTGCCTGATGAGTTAATATCATCTTTCAAAGTATTGAAAGTTTTCTTTCCTTCCGCTAGACCATTTGCTAAGAGTCCTACTAAATTAGAACCTTTTTTATTAAACGTGTCTGATAAAATTTTATTCACACCTTGAAATGCAGATAATTCTACTGCATTTGCTCTACCTTCACCCCAATTGACACCCTGACTGACTGATAATTTATTTGGTACTGGCAATATACAACTTCCCATAGGATCTCCCAAATTGGTTCTTCTTCCCAAACCACCTGTTATTAATTCAGGCAAAGTTGAACGACCACCAGTTTCAAATGTTGCGTCATCTCTTGGGTTTGTAATCGCTTGAGGTGCTTTGTATAAGAATTGTTCTATAAACATATAATCCTGTGACCCTTCACCTGTTCCCTCTACAAATGGGTTAGCTCCAGTAGTAGGTCCTCCTGTCACACTGAATCCTTTACCGATAAACATGTCAATAGGATACTTGAGGTGTTCTTTGAATATTTCTTCATAATTACCCAATATTGAATTTGGTTCTATCTCAGTGATTGTGCTATCTTCTTTAGGTTCTTCCTCTTCACCAGTATCGGATGGTAGTGGTATACCTTCCCATGATTTTGTAGCATCAGCAAAATCGTTCATACCACTTGCTCTAAACGCTTTTTCAGCACCTTCTAAAGCATCTAAATCTGCTATGTGAAAGCCATAAGCATTCATCCTAGTGCCATCTTTTTGCACTTTTTGCAATTCTTCTTTATTTGTTATTGGTTTGAATATGTAAATTGGTACTTGTGAAGGCACCTCTAATAATCGCTCTTTTTCAATCATAAGTGATTTACCAAAGTCTCCATTCGCAGTATCAAGACTTATAGTTTCTCTATATCTAAAACCATCAATTTTATACTTAATAACATCTGTCAATCTTTTATTCTTACCATATATTGATATGGGTGTATTTTTTTTCTTACTCATTTCAACACTCTCCTCATAGCAGTATTTGTTAATGATATCTCTACACTACCTAAATCAGAGACAAACTGCTCAAGACGCATTCCTAGTGCTTTGTCTAAATCTTCACCTTTTAGTTGTAGGAACATACCTTGCACATAAGATCTTAGGTATTTATTGAAACCAGGTAACTTAGTATAATCATTATCCCCTATAATATAATCCAATGTGCCTGATCTATTCGCAGGTTTGGTATAATGTAGGTTGATACCATAAAAAGCATTACTTTCCATTGCTACGATGTAAGTCATAGGATTTTTATCATAATATGGCAGTTGTTCAGCATATTTTGCAGAGTATTGATATAACATGACCTCTCCTATGATAGGTTGACCCACTACAACAGAGGTGGGAAATACATTTTTATATTCCAAGTTCTTTCTCCGTTAGTATTTGAAACTCCCACCTTCTATCCTTACAAAAATCTTCTGCTGCTGCCCATTTTGCTTGATTAGTGGCATAAGTGTAAACCTCTGACACATATTTTCTTGTTCTTCTTTTTTGCATCTTTGGTTCTTTGACTTGTTTTGCGGGTTTGATTTCAACAACTTTTTCTCTTATTTTACCCTTAACATCCTTATACTTGACATAGAAATCTGGAAAATAACGATGCACCCTATTATCAACAGGTGATTTGTAGGGTATTATTATTTCTTCTGATGACCATTTCAGTATTTTATTATTAGTGTCACAGTATTTCATGAATTTGAGTTCCCACAATGACCTATACACGACTTCTCCAACGTCGCCTTTATACTTTTGACGATTTTTAGGTCTGTATTTACCCTTATATGACATACATAGTATGTAATCATACTATATTTAGATGGCACAGAGGGCAGATGCGTTTAGATCTGGTAGATTTTACTTACCAACGGTAAATCTAACTGATCCAACGACAAAGTTTGGTAATATAACACCTGCGTTGAATAATAACTATGACGTATTGATAAATTTTGCTGGAAATGATAGACTTAGAACTTTTATAAATCAACATGGTTTTTTTGATCAAAATGGTAACACATTCAATCCTGGCGAATATCTTGCACTATTTTGTTCCGAGGCAGTATTACCAGGTTCAGATTTACAAATAGGTAAGGTAGATGGTCTAAGACAGGGTTTGTCACAAAACTATGCCACATTTAGAAGATTTCCTGATGTCATATTGACATTCTATTCGCAAACTGATTACTACACAAACGAAGTATTCAATGCATGGATGGAATTTATATCACCCACTAGAATAGATGATGGTACTTTTGGTACAAGTACAGATGAAAGAATAAATCATGCAGCAGGGGCAGCGTTTAGAAGAATGCAATATCCTAAAACTTATAAGTGTAACATAGAAATAACTGCTTTTAGTAAAGATACAACAGATAGTTTTAGTAAATTAAATAAAACAAGTAGATTCAATTTGCAATTACCGAGTGCCATTACATATCATATTATGAATGCATTTCCGACTAGCATTGTTGCTGCACCACTAGCGTATGGAAGAGCAGAACTCATAAAAACTACAATTACCTTCAATTACGAGCAATACTTTACTCAAAGAGCAGCAAGGAAGGGTGCAATTTATGCAGAATCAGATGCAACGCTAAGTAATGTAAGAAATCCAGACGTTACAAAAGAGATCTAGTGCTATACTAAATAAAGTCACTGAATAATATTATTATGCCTTTACCCAAGGTCGTTGCACCTACGTTTGAATTGCAACTCATTACGGGGAAAAAGATAAAATATAGACCTTTTCTTGTAAAAGAAGAGAAAGTTTTACTTATTGCCCTTGAGGGTGGGAATGACGCTGATATCAGTTCCACGCTAAAAAGTGTATTAAAATCATGTATTATCACACGGGGTGTTGATGTTGAGAAACTCCCTAGTTTTGAATTAGAATATTTGTTTTTGAATATAAGGGGTAAATCGATTGGTGAGTCTGTTGACCTATTGATTACATGTCAAGATGATAATGAAACAAAAGTGCCACTTACTATCAAATTATCTGATATAAAGTTGGATGTGCCAGATGATCATACTGATATGATTAAAATCAATGATGAAATCACTATCAAAATGAAATATCCATCTATGCAACAATTTTTGGATAATAATTTCACAAGCACTCCCATGGATAGTGATGAAAGAATTGATAAGGCATTTGATACAGTAATTGATTGTATAGACACGATTTTTACTGTTGATGAAGCATGGTCATCAGGGGATTGTACAAAAAAAGAATTGACAAAATTTATTGAGCAATTGAATTCTAAACAATTCTCACTTATTGAAGACTTCTTTGCAACAATGCCTAAGTTACAATATAAAGGCAGTGTGCACAACCCCAAAACTAAAAAAGACTCTGATGTCGTGATTGAGGGTTTATCAAGTTTTTTCGTATAATGCTATATCACACCAGCATTGATTCAATGTTGGAAACTAATTTTTCACTTATGCAACATCATAAGTGGTCACTGGGTGATATAGAGGCAATGATGCCATGGGAAAGAGATGTTTATGTGAACTACTTGGTCAAACATCTTGAGAAACAAAAGTTAGAAGCACAGCAAAAACAAGCAGCTAATGCAAACACCTGGTAAACGAGTAGAATCACTTACTCCTATGATTGCTATCAATCGTAGGGTAAATACCGTATTTTCTAGGTTATCTAAGGTTGAAGAGGATGTAATAGAAATAGAAAGACCTCAACAGAGGATGTTTGGTAGAATATTGAGTCAATTCCAGACAGTGAATAGTAGTATGGATACGATGGAGGATTTGATAAGGCAAGATATAGCAGCGAAAAAAAGATATTATGCAGAAGAAAAGAAAATTTTAGAGAAGGATTCAAAAAATCTCCAAGGTGTAAGATCAGGTTTAGGAAGGCAACTAGCAGCAGGGGCACTTGGTGCAGCAGGTATATCCCAAATACTACAAGGAAATGTCGGTGAAGGTCTTGCAGGTGTAGGGGGTGCTGCTGCTCTTCTTTCACCAGAGATTCTTGGTGTTATATCTACAGTTGTTACAGCAAAATTGGCAAAAAGTGGTCTATTAGGTAGAGGTTCTGGATTAGGTACCATGGGTTCTAGAGTAGCAGGTGCCTCAAAACTTAAGAATCCCCTTCTTATCACTGCTGCCCTCGCAGCATCACTTATACTACCAGGTCTTATAAATTCTAATCAAAATGCAGATAGGAGAAGACAATTATCAGCTACTAAAACTATTAGAGGTGCAGAAACTATAAACAAACCTGATGTAGATAGATTCAGAGGTATATTGGCAAGATTTGATAGTCTTCTACCAAGTGTTTCTACAGATAGAAGAAAAAAAGGTGAAGGTGGTCTTGATGAAGAACTTATAAGTGAGTCCGAGGATGTTAAAACAAATAAAAAAGATGAAAATATCCCCCCAGTTGAAGAGGCAGGTTTTGGTGATATTTTTAATCAACTTACCAACCCTTTTGCTGGTGATGATATACCAGATGAGGAGCAATTCACTCAATTCGGACCTTTCAAGTTACCTAAGTCACTTAGATTTGATGATCTCATGAGGTTTCAAGGATTTGATCCTGATAAAGACCCTTCTGATGATAAAGTGTCTTCATCGACAACAATTTTACGTGACAAGAAGAATACCGCATCAAATACCTTAGTTGGGAACGATTTAGTCTCAATGAATATGGTAGAGTCTAATCAACAATTAGATTCATCTCAATTGGGAGATATGAGCATTGAAATGATTTTGGGTGATAATGCAAATAATAATCAAAAAGGCGAACCTAATGTAATAAATTTACAAGACGATGATGAACAGAGTGATCAATCATCTGGTTTCTCAGGACTCACAGCTACTCCAACATTTGTAAGTGTGGGAACTAAATTCACAAGTAGTGGTGGGACTATTGATAAATTTGTGAGTGCTAATGCTCTAGGTGCAGGGATGGGATTAGCATGATAGAACAAAAGATTAGAAATATATCTGGAACTTTATCAAGATCATCAATCTTTTTAAGTAGAAGTTTATCAGAAAACAATAGAATTGAAAGAAATTTAGAAAAAAGATCTCTTATTCTCAAAAGAAAAATCGTAGAAGAACGAGGTCGTACACTAAGAAACTTAGCGTCAACAAATAGAGAGACACAAAAAGGAGGCGTGTTAGGCGGTGCACTTGGATTACTTGGTCTAGGTGGTGGTGGTTTACTTAGAAGAGGATTAAAAAGAACACCAAGTTCTCCAAATCAACTTTTGAGAATGCAAAAAGGCACATCTAATTTATCTAGGGTAGGTAAAGTAGGTAAAATAGGTAGATTGGCAAAACCTCTTGCAGTTGTAGGCACAGGACTTGATTTTATTGGTAGACGTGCAGAGGGTCAATCAAATGTACAGGCAGGGGTAGGTGCTGCAGGTGGTTTAGCAGGTTCACTAGCAGGGGCTAAAATAGGTGCTACTCTTGGAACTGCTCTTGGACCTGTAGGTACACTGGTTGGTGGTGCAGGTGGTGCTATCATAGGTGGTTTGATAGGTGGAAATTTTGCAGATTCAATTACAGGAGCGAACAGAAGAAGGCAATTAGAAGTGGAACGAGTTGCTGTTAGAACTCAAAAAACATTATTCTCAGAAGCATTAGATGACTTTGATAAAGTATTAGATAAGTTTGAGAATTTTTCGGGAGAATTTGTCCAAAGAGAACGTGATGATGAATTAGCAATAGGTGCTCCTGAGAGAAGATTTCCATTTGGAAGTTTTTTCGTACCAAAACCAAAACCTAAAAAACCTTTCTTACAAAGACCATCGGTTCAGATAACTGGAGTCTCATTACTTACAGCAGGGTTAGTAGTTCTTGCTCTTGCAACAAGAGGTAAGAGTGCCCCTGCAAGTCAAAAAATTTTAGAAAAAGCATTAGTAAAATCACCCCTCTTGAAAAAATTAAGTGAGAAAGAACAAATAGCAGCGATTGGGAGAATAATAATGAAAGGTTTTCCAAAATCTACTCAACAAAAAATAAGAATGAGTACAGCAGATGCTATCAATAAAAGAGGAACAATAGTACCTGGTCAGAAGGGAGCACCAGGTATAAGTAAGAAAGGGTTGGAGGTTAGAAACTTAACTAAGGCAGAGAGAATAGAACTTAAAGCACAGAGAGATAAACTCAAAGAAATTAGATTACAAAAGAGATTAAAGAAACTTGAAGAGGGTACGATAAGTGATGCTGATTTGAAAAAACTGGAGAATGATCCTAGTTCAAAAGATATTATCAATGAGATTACTAGAGCAACTGGAAAGGATGTAACTCTTGATCCTTCTAAAATCACTAGAGAGACGCTGACAAAGGTGGAGGCAGCAACAGCATTTCTAAAGAGAATGGATCCTTCATCTAAGAACGCATCATCATTCAATAGAATGTTAGGTATAGAGAGATCTAAACTTGTAGACAAGATTAGAACCTTGAGACAACTGAATGAGATAACTCCTAAAGAATCTACTAAAATAAGACTTAAAGATGCTCAGAGGGCATTAAAAATCATTGATGATGCTCTAACAAAATTTGGACCTAGAACGATACAGAAGAAACTATTCAATAAAAAAGGAACTTTTGAGAATCTTGATATGTCAAGTAATAATTTAGAACCACCAGATAGCACTAATCTTGCTCTGGCACCTGTGGGTGATATATTTTTATTAGGGGGCAATAATAATGAGCAAACCACTCCTCAACCTGTTATAAATGTAGATGGTGGGAGTACAGTAGTATTGACAAATCCATATGACGCAGTTGCTGCAAACCTAACCTTTGAATCCTCACTAACGACATGAATAAAAATAAAATTTGGACAAAGGGTCATATTATAAAGGAATTCAAAGTATTTCCTGATGATAGGGGTGGAGATTTCTTGGAATTAGGTCCACAATTATCATATATCAAGTATTATGAGGATATTTTAGATCCATCATTGCACGTTGATATAAGTGTATTAGACGCAATGGGTATTATAAACAAATTACCTGTGAGAAGTGGGTCAGGAGTGAAATTAAGATATGAGCATCCAAGTCAAGAGGGAGAAGTGGAATTAGATTTGGTTATAACAAACATTACAGGACACACTATAAACAATAAAAAAGAAGTATATACACTCACTTGTGAAAGAGACGGTGCCCTTTCTAATCATACTACAAGGGTCGTAAAAAGGTATAATAATAAAATTAGTCAATCGGTAGAAGATATACTAACTATTATTGATAAAAAAATATTTGAGTCTGATGAAACTACTAATGAGTGTAGATTTTATGGTAATTATAGAAGACCATTCAAATGTATCGCAGATTTATGTCGTAAGTCAATACCCGAAACTGTAGGAATAGGATCAGCAACAACAGGTTCTGCTGGATTTTTATTTTATGAAACACTTGATGGGTATAATTTTAGAAGTATTGATAAAATATTTAATCAGCAAGTAGCATCTAACAAAAAATCAGAGGAACTATACGAAATATTTACGTACGAGATGACTCCCTTCAAAGCTGGTTTAGATCCAAAAAATAATTTTATGTTGGCAAATGAACCTAGTTTTAGAGAGAGTCATGATATTATAAGAAAACTTAGAATGGGTTCGTATAGTTCAAATAATTGGTATTTCAATGTCATAACAAGAGATGTGCAATTCAATAATTTCAAGTATAATCAGGGGGTTGAGAAAGCGAACGAAGAGGACGTGACTCCACTCAAGTATAAAAACCCACCATCTAGAGTCATCTTAGGTGTGTTAGATACTGGCACCACATCAGTGAGTGCAGATGGGTCAGGTACTGACGCACCTCAGGATCAAGCAAGACTTCAAGCACAATCATCTGCTAGATACTCTGCTTTATACTCACAATCGCTTGATATCACAATACCTATGAATCTCTCACTTAGAGTAGGAAGATTGATTAATCTCAAATTTCCTAACCTAAATACAGATAGGAGTGTAGCAAAAAACTCACCTGAAAGCGGTTTCTACATGATTGCTAGATTATCTCATGAATTAGGTAATCCAGATGGGGATTTTACTGGACTTACTCTCGTAAGAGATTCATTTACCATACACGAGTAACATGAAAAGTATTGAAGACCACATCAAAAAGGATAAAGAAATCCTTGAAGATCCACAAACAAACCCTGCAGCACGTAGACATGCAGAAGAAGAACTGCATGATTTAGAAACATAT
>Ga0098043_1000507_pt1 | contig 13712 bp, 17 predicted proteins | sample 9B_taG_FD_92581 | JGI IMG/M metagenome (GOLD analysis project Ga0098043, IMG submission 92581) | Marine viral communities from the Subarctic Pacific Ocean - 9B_ETSP_OMZ_AT15188_CsCl metaG | ecosystem: Environmental > Aquatic > Marine > Oceanic | place: Subarctic Pacific Ocean | collected 2015-01-10 | reverse complement strand
TAATCTCCCTTGAAGTGCATGTCCACTAGGGTAAGCTGGGGTTTGTGCGGTATCACTATCATCCAAATCTAATTCGACACCGTGATATTTATTAATTTGATAGGGCCTTGGCCTCCCGTAAAAACCTTTTATCCCAAGAATAAATGGATCGATATCTTTTAATACGCGCTTTATGAAATCTAAGTCAATAATAAGATTGTTTTCAGCAGCATAGTCTTCAAATATACCTAAGAAATCTTTATCGAGTTTATCGGCATATTCGCCTTGGTGCCAGTCTGGAGCATCTTTTTGAGCTAGTTGAATTTCCCTAAGTTCTTGGGCAGTCTCGAGACTTGAGTTCCTGTTGAACGGCTTATAGGGTAATTCTTTTAACGCAAGAAGCACCGACGATGTCGATGCCTCTTTCTTCAGCTTATCACTGAGTGCATAGCGCTGGGAATCAACGCTTTGCGTGGTGGAAATAGAATGTTGTATTTTAGGGAGCATCCGACGCCCGCATTTTCTGCATCATTGCATCAAGCTTTTTTTGCGTCATTGCTTTTTCGACTTCCATGTCTTTACGAGCCTTGTCAATTTCGTCTATACGCGACTTCATCTTAAGCATGGCTTGGTTATCATCAACCTTAGTGGCGAACTTTTTCATCATTGCTTCGTCGTCTTTTAGTTGCGTGGCTACTTTTTTCATCATGGCCTCTTGGTCATCCATGTTAGTGGCATAGTCGTTTTTCATCTGCATTGCCTTATCGTCTTCCATTTTCATCGCAACCTTTTTAGTCATCATGGCGTCGTCTTTTTTAACTTCGGCAGGATGGCCCGGGACATGTTCCGCTACTTTTTTCTTCATCATGGCTTCATCCTCTTTCATCTTCATAGCCATTTTTTTGATCATAGCTTCTTGGTCATCCATCTTCATGGCGACTTTTTTAGTCATCATGGCGTCGTCTTTTTTTAAAGACTTTTCGTCATCTTTTTCGTCTTTTTTCAGGTCTTTGACTTGTTTCTTGTCATCCTTGATGGCATCTTTTTCATGTTCTTCTTTTTGCTTTTTGTCATCACGCTTAAGTTCTTTTTCGTCAAGTTTTTCATCGGAAGCCTTGGACTCTTTTTTGTCATCGGATTTTTTCTCATCTTTATCATCTGATTTCTTTTCGTCCTTAGAGTCTTTATCATCTTTATCGTCAGACCCGCCGTCCTTTTGCTTTTTAAGGATTTGCTGTTGAAGGGCTGGGGGAAGTTTTTTCTGGGCTGGTGTTAAGGCAGCTTCAGCTTCTTTCTTTTTGTCGATCTTTTCATCCTTCTTAAGCTTTTTGATATGCTCTTCGTCATCCTTTACAGCATCTTTATAATGCTCTTTCTTTTCTTTTTTGTTATCATGCTTAAGCTCGTCTTTGTCAATCTTATCCCAATCTTTAGCATCCGACTCACTTACCTCAATGCCACAGCTCTTGGCTGCCGCTTTGATTTTCTTGAGGGCTTGCGCTTTAGCTTGCGCAGATATCTTGGTTTGACCCACTCGAGCTAACGCATTTCGTACATGAGCACAATCCATGATAGGCAAGTGTCTTAAAGACCTAGGAACTGTCTTCCCATCTACCTTCTTTCCGCCCGGCTCAATATAGGCAAAATCTGAGTCTGGCAAATCATTAATTTGCTTCCGGCTTTTTTGTTCAGCAATAATATGCTGCAACTCCGACGAGTCTTTAATGTTCTTAGAAAAATCAAGTTCCATAATAAAAATATTTAGTTGTTAACTTTTTACACCCTTTTTTGGGCTTTGAGAATTTTTTTCTTGAGCATGGTGTACTAAGGCAGCTGGGTATATCTCCAATTGATGCTCTTGGGAAGCATTTAATACTTCGGGTAAAGGATGAAGAGACTCTATTCCTCCAAAGTCTTTTATACATGATTGCACTTGATTTTTCCAGTTCCCCTGATCGGTAGATACAACCACGCTTTTGCACAATTCATCAAGCAAAGCTTTTTTATCCTTGGAGAGCCTTTTTATGTTGTTATGAGCTCTCATTTCTTTTTGAGCGAATGAAATTAATTTCTCTATATCATAAACTACTTCCTGCACCGCCTTGGTAGTAAGCTTCATACTATCCCTTTTATCGGAACCCATAGGCCTCCCTCTTTCTTGCTTGACTTTTTTGTTCGGCCGTCCTACTGTTACGGGCCCAGCTCCGGGCTCAATCCTTTTATCGTCTACCACATCTTGAACCGTAGGGGTTTTATCTTCAGGCTGGTTAGTGTTCGAAGGTTGGCCTTTGTCGCCTTCTTCTTCCATATCAGGCATTAAAGGTTGCCCACCCACCAATGGCGTATAGTAACCCTTTTGACGCTCATCGATGTAAGCTTCTTGCTTGTCGTTCAATTCATGAGTTTCTGGGTATAGTCCAGTCTTAATGGTCTGAATACCTTGCTCGGGAGTAAGTATGCCAAGTTCAATAAGTCTAGTGGTAACCCGCTGCAGCTGAACTTCATCCTTAAGATCGATTTCTTGAAATTTAATTGTAGGATATTTTCGGAATCCTAAATTTTGACAGACCAGTTTTACCTGAGGAATAAGAAAGTCTTGGAGGAATGCTTCTCGAGCCTCCTTGAGGCGCTCCAAGAAAATTTGAGCCTTCACCTGAGTGTTACTGTAACGCTCATGTCCTACTACTACATTCTGCAAAGCCTCCTTAATGTCCTTATCTACTATCTCATATTTTTCGGGCCCAAGAACTCTATTAAGATCAGGAATAATAAACTCTGCTTTAGTGGTATAATCACTGACTAGAACTCTGCCAATACTTTCATTAGAAAATAAAGACTGCATAGCTTTAAGGTTGTGAGGGTTTATTCCTCCCTTGTCGGGGGTGTTACCCATGGTAATCAATAAAATTACATTCTCGATAGTTCGAGTTATGGATTGATCGACCTTCTTTAACTCTAGTTTCCAATTTAAATCATCTAACACAGGAAAACCAAAAGGAATAGCAAACGGTTCATAATCTTGTTTCTTGTAAAAAGAAAAGTTGAGCTTCTCAGGATCAAGCTCCATGTAAATTCCGCCATAACCATAACTTCCTGATTTAATAAGCTCTTGTGTTTTTTTGGGCAATCCATCTAAAACTTCTTTATCATATTCCGTTTTGGGGTCTTGCAAGCGTTCTAGTTCAAACTCCGATAATATTTTTCTATAGACTTGACCTTGAAAATTAGTAGACCTGATGGTGGCAATATCATAAGGATTTAAAAGAATGTATTTGATCGGTATCTGACCCGGCTTCATAAATTCCGAACCATAAATGGTAGACATTTTATTAAAATCTTCAGTAGTAAATTTGCTATCTATTCTATATAAAAATACATTACCACTTCTGTAGTATTCCCGAAAGAATTGATCCTTAAGATTCCAAATTTTTACTTTTTGAAACCACTTGTCTATAAAATTTCTAGATTTTTCTGTTCCGCCCTCAATATAAAGTTCTGTATTAGCAAACTCAGACATTATATCAATAACATTTCTAAAAATAGGAATGTTGGCATAAGCTTTTTGACAAAGCATTATACAGTCTCTAACATCTGCCCCAAGCTTAGTATAGTAATAGGGAAGCATCCCTTCTCTGATGTTTGCATACTTCCAGATCTTAGGAGTAACAAAAGCAGAGTTCATTCGAGTGGTTGTTCTCGAGGTATTGCTTTGACCGCTTCCACTACGATCATATGCCTTAGAAGTCTTTGTGAAGGCGTTAGCTGTTTGAGTATAATAAGGGTCTCCGGCTAAAATAGGCTCAGGAGAATCCTCCAGAGATTCAGGCTTAATACTGCCTAAACTTTCCTTCTCAGTACTTGGCTGAAATTGATTCCAGTAATCCGACTTTTTAGTATATTTACGTTTGGACATATCCTATGATACACCAAAGTGCAACCAAAGTCCACTAAAAGTTAAAAGTTAACTTTAGACTTTTAAGCAATAAACACAGGCGTAAAGCTAGCGGCTGCATGACTTTCTTCAATATTATGCATGTCATAATAGGTTTTAATCATCCAGTTGCCTAATACTAGAGCAGAGTAAGAGTCTTTTCTGGCTTTCTCTGGTCCCGTCTGTCTTCTTAAATTATCAGGAAGGTCAAAGGTCTGCGTTCCTTGAGCTGTAGTCTTAATTTGTATTAGAGCGCACTCAGCCTTTGCCTTTTCTATCATATCTACTTGGTGCTCTACAAAATCTATCATTTTAGCAGCGTTATTCTGCTTATCCTGTTCATCCATTAACCGCAGAAACCTTAACTCCTTGATTGGTATTCTTTTGTTCCTTTGTTTCTGGTAATCATCATTAACAGCTCTGGCCCCGAAAAATATTCGCCCATGATCAAAATTAGATTGAAGTAATTCATTAGCACCTCGAATCCACTGGGATGTTGGCTTTCGAAGTATACAGATTTTATTTTCGCTTAAATTGTATTCTGATTTAGCGGTTCTCAATCCATCTTGATAATTTTCCAATTTATCAAGGTCAGCCGAGATAGTCCCTATCTTGAGGTTGCTTTGCTTAAAAAGGCTGCTCTCATTACACGCACTCATAAACTGAACGCCACCATTATAATCCCCTACGATAGCCACTACATTAAAGTGAGTCATCAGATAATGAAAGTAAAAAATATGATCTTTCATACGGGCCCCTGATAAAGCATAACTATGAACTAAAGTACCGGTCTTGGACTCGTCATTAAGTTTAAACATGTGAATAGCAAAATTATCACTACTCTCACTTTCAGCCCAACTAGGGTCAAATGCCAATAAATATTTATCTCCCGGTTCTCCAGCCACTTCCACACAAGGTGATTGCCCGTCAGGGATAGTACATTTAGCCATCTTGGATATTTTAAAGTACCCCGAGCTATCATCAGTAAAAACCGCCCCAAACTCCCTGTCAAACTGGCTTTGGCTCATACTAGCCTTAGCTTGGTTTATAAGGTTTTGATCGTAGAGTTGCTGGGGAGCGCAGTCATAACTAAAGTGCATAATAGTCCTGTGAGCATTGCCGTCTTCAGGAATAGTACCTTGAATTAGATTCTCAAATTTATCGTAAAGTTTGTACATGTATTCAAATTTATAAGACGCCGATGATAACATGATAAGTTTATTATTCGGCCACACATGACGATCTTCCTCGGTCATTCTTCCCTCCTCGATCATCTTGGTCTCCAAATTATAAAGATCTTCACGTTCTGTTGGATTTTCAACAACCGACAAAAACGGAACTATAACTTCATTATAAATTCTTTCGGGCATCAATAAAAACTCATCAATAATAATTCGGTGAAAGCGAAAGCCCCGAAGTTTTTCACCATCACCTAGCGGTAATGCATGAATACGGCTAGTGCCTATTTCTAGAGTCCACTGGTCGTTATTCTTCGCTTTGCGGGTAACGCACTGCGCAAGCATCGCAGCCTCAGGCTTAGCTAGGATATCTTCTATTTTTTTAAATATCATTTTAGCCTGACGAAAAGATTTGGATATAATGCCTATCTCAACCCCTTGATTCAGGATGGCATCAAGAAAAGCAAATATTGCCGTAGTAAAAGATTTAGACATACCACGAGACCATACTCCCATAAAATAATCAGATTCAAGCATGGCCTTAACGGCCATGTGTTGAAAAGGAAATAATTTAACACCACTAAGCATATCAACTGCAAAAGTGGTATTAGCTCGAAGAAACTTATATAAAAGTATTTTCGCTTCGCGCTCTTCTATAAAACCCTTCTTTGCTAAGATCTCTTGATTGATCTCAGTAGAGTGCTTGTTTCTCTCTTGTTGCTTACCGTCTATCCATGTCATGATTTTTCGTCTCCCGGCTTCCAGTTGGCACACCATTTATAACTTTGCCCCTTAGTTATTTTTCTTTGATCTATTTCTCTTATTTGAGAAACTGCGCTTCGCAAATTGGCTTGTAATGTATCTATCACTACATACAATTCGTTAATTTGCTTTTGTTGCGTAAGTATTTCGCGCTGAAGAAGCTTAATGTTATTCGATTCCATAATTATCAAAAAAATATTGCAAATCAACATCCCATAATTCTTTACCATAATAAAGAAGCTTAGGAATAATTAATTCGGAAGCACCTCTATTACCAGTAAAAAGAAACTGGCAATGCCCTTTAAACTCATGAGTTAATAAACGCATATTATGCCATAAATAAGCAAGATTAGATTTGTGGGGGCCAAAATTATTATTGCGCTGTATATTGGCTATACTGCTTTCAGTAACCACATATAAATAAGAATTAAACTCCTTTGCCCTTTGTAGCTCCCTACGGAAGCGTTTAAAGCCTCCGCCAAGGGTTCCCTTGAAGTCACCCTCGCTTTTGCGGTCAACGTACGTATAGGCATAGTTATCGCCGCCCATTGTGTAGTCTCCAAAGTCCAGCTTCATTTCTTTGCTGTTTTCAAAAGAAAGAGGTTTCTGTTCACGGGTGTCTATATAGATTGGAATTTCTTCTATTGAATTTTTTTTCCGGAAAAAGTCTTTTGTTATGCCTTTATTATATATTGGTTCAAGGCCAAGCTCTTTGCAAGCTTGTCCATAACCCCCGAAATTCCTCTTATATACATCGATAGGGGGTAATTTATTTATTTCTATTTCTATATGGTTAGGTGCATACTTTAATTCTTTTTGTTCTACTCTGTTCTTTAATTGCTTTAGTATGTATTCATTTACATTATCAGAGTTCTCCTTATAACACCATTTGATTAGTTGTGCTCTGGTAGAGAAGTCAGTATTGAAATAGTCAAATTTATTCTTAAAGGGTAGGGGATCCCCTGTAAGCCTGTTCTTTCTAGGGTAGTGCTTAGTATAGTATTCAGCTACTGACATTTGGTGAACTTTGATATGCCGATGCAAGCCATTATCGTTTTTAAAGATCTTGCCGCATTCTTTGCATATCGGACCCATTATATTACATCCTCTTTCCGAAGCCCCAAAACCCGAGCCTTCCAGTCTGGCATGGATTCTAGATTATTAGCTTCTTCTTCTACCAGCTCTTTTTGCATCTCAGCAATCTTAATCATTACCTCTCTCTCCTCTTCCTCCTGAAACAATTGGACTAAACTAAGTATGGATGCATTTTGTTGATGTTTATTTTGAACTCTTTTGGCTCGGTCACCGTTTAATCTAGTTATAAGGCTTTCCATGCGCTTTTCACATTGGTTATATTCCTCGCTCTTAGTTTTGAGCAGTTCTGCAAGCCTGACAGTCATTTCTCTTTGGTCTTCGCACTGTTCAAACATGTGATTAAGTTTGTCCACTGCTTTTTGTATATTCATCAAGTTGACGTAATCGATACAAACGTTGATATAAAGATTCACCTCGTCGGATGTTAGGTCGGGCTTGTCCCATGTCGCTCTAATGAATTCAGCCTCGAAAAGATCTCTATGGTTTTTGTTTGTATAGTTATTGATTGTCTGTACTAACCGAGGGGCTTTTAAGAAGCCAAGGAGCGTCGCTAAGCTCTTTCTGACCTGTACGGTGAGCTTTTCCTCGGAGAAAGTTTGATCGGCACAGGAATTGACTTTTTCTATAATAGCCCCCAGATCTTTCACTGGTTTGTATTTCTGCCCTAGAGCCGTATCTTCGTGGTGAACTTGCTCAGGAGCATTTTTACTGATAAACTCGGCCACAGTTAAAGTTTCTTTGCTCAACGGCGTGATCCTTCTGTCCTCAAAAAGAAGAGTTGCTATCTCAAACGCTTTCATGCCTCCATCTACATTCTCGAGAATGAACTCTTTATTGTCAGCGCTTAAGTTTACCCCTTTTACTTTAGGGTGTTTTGTAGTTTTATACTTGTAATCCTTAGCAGCCATATATTCTCTTACTGCCCGACCTTCTCTTGACCTGCCATCGAGATTAGTGTCCATAAACACAGATTTCGTTAGCTCTATGAGATTCGGAGTCTCCTTATAGTTTTCGTCAATATACTTTTGTTGCTCGTCAGTTAATTTTATCTTGTCCATAGAAGATGTCTTTGGTTTTTAATATTCTTTCTGCTTTTTCCTTGAATTGCTTCTTTAGGTTTTTTAATTGTTTATACCCCGCTTTTCTTCCTTTTTCTGTAGTCCGATAACCAAGTTCTTTAGCTACCTCTTCGTCAGTTAGGTTTTCTATAAAAAGCATTACATATATAGAATAGTTCTTCTCGCTTAAGACAAGTTTCATTTCTGCGTTAAGCTTGTCTTGCGCGCTTTCTAGCTCGAAAGATGAGGAGCGATCACTATAAAGAGTATGCGCGTGGGAATCTAGGGCTACCGGCATTTTTATATCATAAGCCGCTTTCTTCGTCTTCTCCCATTTTGCATAAAGGGGGCATTCGCTGCACTGCTCACCGCTAGCAGTAAACCCGCAGAGACCTTTAGCCCCTTCTTCTGCTACCCCGCTTTGATTAAAGGGGCAGCTAAGACAAGGCTTAGCAAAATTACTATAATAATTACGAAGAATATTTTTAAGTTGATTCGAAATGATTCGATTCAACCATGGCTTAAGTGGGCGCTCTTGGTCCCACTGATCCCATTTTTTGTAAATATGTGTCCGGATGATCTGCTTAACGTCATCAAAATCTATCCATGCTAGGGAAGTTAAAAACCACTTCCCTTGTCTTTTTCTTAATTCCTGCTCAATGACCTCATATTTTTCCTCATAAGAGTACTTTTTTTTAGTCACCAAGTTCCTTTGGCTGTCTAGCCGATGAACATTCGGCAATAGTGGCTTTTAGGATATCCTCTCCCTCGACTGCGGGGGGAGCTGGTCTAGCAGGCGCTTTTTCATAAGGCTGCGATGATGATTGAGCTTGAGCTGCCAAATCACCAAAGGTGACGGGGCGAGCGTTATCTCCTATGGAGTATTCTAGCTTAGAAAGCCTAGGAACGGATCCACCTTCGTTGATGGACTCTTCTTCTACTGCAGGAGCAGTAGTAGACGCTTTAGCGCTTTCATTAAACGGTGATCCACATGACGGACAGAAGTTAGGCGCCTGTAGGCCAAATTCGACCTTAGACCCGCACTGCATGCAAAATTCAGAATTCATACACTTTATTTTACACTAATTGACTAAAAAATTCAATTAATTTATTTACAATAGGTATCCGGCCACTATTCGGGCCTGCCTTTTCATGAACTGTCGCATATCCTCATCAAGCTCTGGAGACGATCTTACATAGTCAACCCCTAGTATTCCTATAACCTTACCATTAAGAGTTTTTAAAGGGACGTTAAATATGCCACTTACACCCTTATCCTTGAGTAAACCCTTGAATGCCTGATCAGGAACCTCTTCGATATTTTTATAGCTGAAGCTGCCATCGTTAACCAATTCATTTATATAATGATGGAAATTAGATATCCGATGATTTTGAGAATTGCTAAACTCAGCGCTTATGCCTTTCTCCACCACCTCATAAGTGCAACTGAATTTTTGTTGACCTCTTCCTGAAAAGTAATGATCTCCATTGTGAAACTCCATCACATAGGCTCGGTCTGCTTTTACTTCCTCAATCAAGAACTCTAAAGCGGTATATACGTTAGCATTTTGGATGGTCTCGTCAACGATAGCATCTCTCTTGGTGCGGTGCATCATTTTGCGTCCTATCCATACGCTACTTAGAGTAGCGGCTGCAGATATAACTGCTGCTAGTACTGTATAAAAGCCGTCCATGACCTTATATTACACCAATTGTTGCTCTAACTTACCTATTATAAATTTTTGCAACGGACTTCTCATAATATCTTCTTTAGTGAAAGAGAATGAGTGGATTCCTTTTTTTTGACTTTCCATGTCATCAAAAAGCTTAAACATTTTTTTAAATCCTGTTTTTCCATTAATATCACTTTGCATAAAATCGCCACATATAAAAAGTTTGCAATTAACGCCAAGCCTAGTAACCAAAGTTGTCAGCTCTTTAAACGTAAAGTTTTGCGCTTCGTCTGCTACTATTATCTTGTCTTTCCAGCTTGCACCCCTTAAGTAGTTAATAGGCATGGCTTGTATACGACCACTCTCTAGCATGTCTCGTCTGTCAGTATTCGTCTTGGGCATCATTTCCATTAACTTATCTTCCAAGGGCATCATGTAAGGATTGAATTTGTCCTCGATGTCTCCGGGTAATGCTCCTAGGCCTTTTTCAGCACTCTCAATGACAGTTCTTACATATAGTAAGTCAAGATCTTGATCAGCGCTCAAATGCCTTAGCGCGGAATATACCGCCATATAGGTTTTTGTAGATCCCGCCGGACCGCTCACAAACATTATATTAGTTTTTTCTTGTAGAGCGAGAGATAGAAATACCTTTTGATTTTCGGTTAACCTCAGATTGTTAACCCTGAAGGTAGATTTTAATTGAGGGATCTCAATTTTGGGCTTTTTTGCCATTAGATATAATTACACATGTTTTATTGGATTTGTGCTTCTTTTAGTATATAATATATTAATTAGTGTATATATATTTGTGAGCCAAAAGCCTAGAAAGTCTAAAGTAGTAAAAGATAAAGGAAAAATAGAATTTTCCCTTGGGGACGCTGGCCCATCAAAGTATGAAATAATGACCGCGATTGCAAAACATCATACCGTTTATGGTGCAACTGTTTGGTTAAATGCGGCATTGCCTCAACACGATAATAAGACACCAGCCGAGTTAATGCTCGAAGGAAAGCTGGACGTAGTGGTTGAGCTAGTAAAAGATTTTGGATGTGAAGGAAACGATAAGTAATTTTTGCTGGGAGTTTGCTTATGAGTTTATACCGGCCAAGCTAGACGAAAACGGCGACCCACAAATTCTGATTATTAACCTTCCCTCTATTTATCATCAAATAGTGGAGCAGAAACTTCTTGAGTACAACTTTTATTGCACACGCACTATAAACCATGGAAATACATCCATGATTATGAAATTCAAGAAGGTTGGGTTTCCTGTTGAGAATCAATAACGGCTTTTACTTTTTCCTCTAGCTCCTTCTTGTCTTCGGCGCTTAAGGATTCATAATAAGCTTCAGCTTTAATATACGCAAAGTCACGGCAAATTTGAAAAATCTGCTCTATATTAAAGGTATTTAAAATATTAGATGCTACGTGGGATATTACTTTTTTATCTTCAGGACTCATATGCTTATAGTATAAGAAACCCGAAGCTTTTCTAATTTATTCTTGGTCTTTTTTCTTTTGGAGCATTTGGTATAGATTCCTAATATCTGCACGCCGGTCTTCTAGCCTTTTGTTGGCAGAAGCCCACCTCTCTTTATCGAGAGCGTCATTTTTAGATAAGGTTAAATTAATTTCATGTATGATCTTTTCTAGCGATACTAATCTTTGGTTTTCTCTTTTTAAGAAATAACCGATTACTGAAATGGCACTGCCAATTCCGATTAATACAAATTCATTATATTCCATAACAGTTATTACACCTTAATTGTCAGATATTTTCCAATGTGTTTACTGAGCAAAAAAGCTTGCCGGGTAAGTTTCATGCGTTCTTCCCCCTTTTTTGAACGAGCTTTCTTATAAAGCTCAACAATAAACTCGCTATCGATTTTTTGTACGATTTGTACCGTTTTTACATTGTCTTCCATATGTTTTTATACACATGGATTAATAGGGTTTTATTCTTCGCCCTTAGCTTTATCCCAAGCTTTTTTCTGGGGTCTATCTTTATCGCCGGGTTTGGCGGGCTTATAATTGTCACCCATGCGCTGCTTTTTTTTGCGTATGTTTTCCCAAAGGCCATCAGCATCGGATTCATCCATAGATTCCTCTTCTTCGCCTTTAGTCATATTGGTGACGCTTTTTTGGGACCACATTTTACAACTCCAGTAACGAGCCTTCCATTTTGGACCGGGATCGTCGCAGTTATGACGAGCCCTAAAGTTTTTGCGTCTTTTAGGGTCATCACGTTTGATTTCCATATTTGGATCACCAAAGTTTACTTTTACAACATTACCCTTGTCGTTCTTTACATATACGGAAAATTTCTTTGGACCACCAGAAGTCCGAAAAGGTTTATTTAACTTTTTTCCTTTTTTCTCATCTGCAGCGAAAATAGCTTCATCCACATATTCTTCATAACCCTCTTCTACTTCAGGAAATATTTCGGGATCAGGATTACCTTCAAGATCATATTGATCTATAATAATATTCGCGGCTATAAAATCTTCTACTGTACAAGGTATATCTTCATAAAAAGATCCTCGTGCAATATCTTGATCAGCAGCTCTATATGATTTTTTTACCTTTTTTCCCGATCTCATTCTAAGAAATGTGTTTACCCGAGCCATCGCCCATTGTCCACGTGTCTTGCCCGGACGATGACTAGAAGAGAATGCCCCGGATCCTCTACGATATACTTTCTTTAATTGAGAAAGCGTAACTTTTTTAGATGGATACTTCTCATTATGCTCCTGAACCTTGTTCTTAAGAGCTGTCAACACTTTTTCCGAAAATGTTATACTTGGCCCATCTTTACCGGCACTACCCGGTTTATTCTTGTCCGAACCCTTTTTCTTTTCGTCGGGCTTGGCTGGCGTTTGGGCAGAGCTCTTGGGTCCTCTACGCTTACGAGAATTAATCTGATCAGAGAAGTCTAGTTCCATATCATTATAAATTACACCTAGAAATATATATAGGTTGGATTTTTTTTTAGTTTGCTATTTTTTCAAATGACTGTGTTTAAAAATGAAATTGAAATAAACCACCCCCCGGCTAAAAATATATCGTGTGCTTATTGATTTATCTAAAATAACGGGAGGGGGTAGCTATAATTTTTTTTTCACTTTTCCTTGACAAAGCTCGCTTTATCCTTTAGATTGTAGTTATGTTTAAGGCAGTTCCATATACTCAAGATATCCACGACCAATGCAAGGCACTTGATGACATCAAGGGTGGCGTTACCTGCAAGAGTAACATCCCATCAGATCCCGCTTGGAAGGGAGTAATGAAGAGGTGGCAAGCTCATCGCTCAGGTAATCTCTACGCTCTTACTGTACAGAGCAGGTCAATGGATCATACCTTTGTTGTACATCAGTACGGAAAGAATGCTTGGCAAGCAAGTCTTCGCTACTACCGAGGCTTTGATAGTCAAGGCAAGTCCTCAAGGGGTACTTGGATATGGCAATGCACCAAGGTAATTGATGCACAAATACTTTAAAGTTTTTCTTGACTTTTACCCTTTTATCCCTTAGATTATACTTATGAATAAAGAACAAATCGAATACGAACTACAAAGAAAAAAAGCTGATCTTGCTTGGTGGTCTGAACACAAGCAAACAATCTCTGCCAATGACGAGGCGGGAATGGTTGGCGTTTGTGATCTGCAAATCAATCATGCCCGTGAGCGTATCGGTAAGCTCAAGGGAATGAAGTTTGCCCTCCATTGCAACGAGCAAGTTTAACACTCTGCCATAAGTCATTGACTACCAAGGGTTTACGCAAAACCCGGCCCGCCGGCTTTGCCGTAAGTCGTTGATATACAGCGACTTATGCAACAGCCCACAATATAGCACAAACGCGTGCAATGTCAAGCAAAATATGCATAAAATGCAAAGTTTTTTTTAATTGTTTTGTGCAATAAAATAGTTGAAAGTTTTTCTTGCGTTTTGGTCATTCTTGGTTTACATTGTATGTATGAATAAAACAGAACTGAATCAAAAATTCGAAACGCTTAACCGCAAGGTTAACTCTCTCC
>Ga0098043_1000505_pt1 | contig 13731 bp, 17 predicted proteins | sample 9B_taG_FD_92581 | JGI IMG/M metagenome (GOLD analysis project Ga0098043, IMG submission 92581) | Marine viral communities from the Subarctic Pacific Ocean - 9B_ETSP_OMZ_AT15188_CsCl metaG | ecosystem: Environmental > Aquatic > Marine > Oceanic | place: Subarctic Pacific Ocean | collected 2015-01-10 | reverse complement strand
TTCTCTCGCAGCCCCTGTGCCAAACTCTGCGAGTTGCACTCCCGCTCGACCACTGCCGAGCGCACCCAAAGCTGCTTGTTGATCTCTTATCTGCTGTTGTTGTATAGCTGTATTACGATCAAATTCTGAGAGTGTCGCATCAATCACTTGTGATTGATAAGGGGACATAAATTGTTGAATTTGTGAAGATGTTGCTGCTCCTAATGGAACACCACCTAATGTTGCTCCTGCAGTTCCTAACGCAGTCCCTGCTCCAGTTAGTTCTTGACCTGCTGCTCCTAATCCTCCAAGTGCTACAGTTCCTAAACCAGAAGCTAATCCTGCTTGTGTTTGTGCTGTTTGTAAAAATGGTTGAAAAGATCCAATACCTTGTTTTGCTAAAGTTTGTGCTTGTTGTTGTAATGCATCTTGACCTGCAACTTGTGGTGCAATACCTGCTAAATTTTGTTTTCTTACGTCAAACGCTCTTGCAGCATCTTGTCTTGCTTGAAATCCTTCAACTGTTTCTCCAGGTGCTCTTGTTAAACCACCAACCCCAGTTGTTACAACTGGAACGTTTTGTAATCCTAAAGTCTGTTCTGCTAGTTTTTTACCTATTTGCTCTACAAACGGTGCGGGTCGATTTATTACGGTTTCTTCGGCCATTATATGACTTCTCCTAATCTTTGTGATGTTTGAAACATTTCTCTAGCGCCTTCTAATCCTTGCGATTCTTCTGATACTTCACCTCCGGATTCGAGGTTTTTCATCATGTTATACATAACTTCTGCGCCTTTGTCCACATTTCCATCACCGGCATTTCTTACAGCATCCGCTGTAAATACAAACTCATTCTTGGATAGTCTGGCCGGCACATCGTCAGCTTTTTCCATTCTGCCCATGTCCACAAAACCACCTGTTTCTCTGTAGTCTTTTTCTTTACCACCCATGTCTAATAATGGCATAGTCTTTTTAGCCACTGGTTCTGCGTCGCCACCTTCTTGATAACCTATTCTGCCGCCATCGGCTGCAACTTGATAAAAATCAGATCCTGCTATTCTAGTATTTAAAGGTGCATTTAAATCTAATTGATTTTCTGCTAAATATTTTGCTAACGCATCATTACCTTCATCCTCTTTTTCTGCTGTTAAACCTGATAATATTGATGCAAGAGTTATACCACCTTTAACAGTTGGCATTATACTTCCATATCCACCTGTTAAACCTAGTTTAGCAAATAACCCTTTTTTAGCTGCAAGTTCAGGAAAACCTCTTAATGCTTGTCCCTTTGCAGTTATTCCAAATAAACCTCTTTTAATACCACCTAAACCAAAACCACCACCAAATTTAGAAACAGCTGCAGTTAAAGCTAATTTACCTAATGGTGACTCTGTGATTTTCTTAACAGCTCTACTTGCTTTTTTAACTAACTTACCTAAGAAATACATTTGTCTTCCTGATTCAAGGTCCATGATTCCTCCTTCAGGAGTATCTTCCATCATACCACCATCCATAACACCTATACGTCCACCATCAGCTGCAAACTGATCAAAATCAAATAATGATCCACCTATCCTTGCTGATAAACCACCAAGATTTCTTTTAGGTGTTGTGTCTTCTTCCTCTTCAGTTTTTGTAAAACAATATGCAGGTGGGTTAGGTCCTTTACATGGGTCTAATACTACTGGATCATCGTTATCTAGAGTTGGTGTTGGTGGATCAGGAAATACATTTGATGTATCTCCTGTATCAATAAAGTTATCTCTTTTTACAATGTTTTCTCTTATTTTTTTTAAAGCATCTGCTTGATAACCTGTTAAAGGTGTACCTTGCATTGTTGTTTGTACTGATGCTAACTCTCTAATACTATCTATATCTAAATCAGGAATAGGATTTAATTCATATGATTTTCTATTTGGATCAGTCATACTTCCTACAGGTATCATATTACCTTCTTCTAATATTTCTTCCAAAGTTTTTCCTGCTGCTAAAGCTTCTTGAAATCCTTGATAAAAACTTGGAATACCATAGTTAGGATAACCTGTTGGTGATAACATTCTAGTAGGTGGATTTGTAAATCGATTATAATTAATTAACATATTTTTGTTAATATAATTTAAAGCTCTTTGTCGTGCTTTCCTGTTTGGTCCAGGAGGAACTTTTCCTTTTGATAAAAACTGATCTTGATAATTTTTTCTCTCTTTATCTCTAATATCTTTTAATTCTTTTTTTGTTTTTTGCTCTCCGCCTGAAGGCATAAACTTAGGAGTGTTTGATAAAGTTTCATTTCTATCTGTTGTGTCTCCTCTAGTTACAATTTCATCTTCTATATCTGAAGAGTATGTGCTTTGTTTAGAAGGAGCATTATATTGACTAGTTCTTCTTGATTCTCTATTTGACGCAGCTTTTTCTCTCTGTGCAGCTCTTTGTTCCGCTTCTCTCATTCCTGTAAAGAAACCGATACGTCCTCCATCTTGTAACATCTGTTTTGCTTGTTGTGCTCTAGTTATCGCCATTGTACTATTCTATTTTGTTTTTCCAAATAAATCAAGGCTCGGCATTACGACATTTACATCTTGAGCTATATCCTCTGCCTTATAACCTTTAGCTTCCCAGTCTTTTCTCTCTTTAAAAAGCTCTCCAGTTTCCTTGTGTCTATACGTTGTTTCTACTTTTGCTGCTTTTAGTTCTATCATTACGATACTACCTCTCTAGGTTGGATTTCTAATATTGAAGCTACTACATGTAATTCATTTGCATCAGCTGCTTGTACCTTTAATACTTCACTTTCCTCCATAATCAAGGGTTGACTTAAAAGTTCTGTTGTCGCTTTAGATCCTATTGCTTTGTCTTTAAATAAATTAAATATAGCGCCACTAGAATTAACAAGTGTTACTGTTATCGTGGTCCCTGATCCGGCGTCCTCGGACACTAATAATGACTTTACAACAGATGATTTAAAACTAGGCACTGTGTATAGTGTAGTTAAATCTGTTGTAGTTAAATCTACTTTTTTATTTATAAAACTATTAGCCATTAATTTAAAAAGAAGTTTTGTGCTTCTACTTCATCCTTTAATTCTTCTTGAAACGTTGTATTTAATTTTTCTACAATTGCATCAAGATCTCTAACCTGTGCTTCTGCAGTTCCCAAATCATATTCATTACTAGGTCTTGTTAATATCTGTACTATCTTTGCCATTATCGCCTTCCGTCTGGTTGTATGTCTAATCTAAAAGTTCCTAACTTCCAACTTTGACTAGCTGCTGTATTTTCTATTTTCATAGCTACTGCTCTTGCTCTAGCACGTGTATCTACTTTGGTAGTAGCAGTAGTTATATCAAAAGGACCTAATGGAGAACTAGATTGAGAGTCATTAGGATAATTTTTTAATTGTAAAGTAATTCTAGTTGCACCTGTTTGTGATATAAAGTCAGGTACAAATCTTCTAATCTTCATTAAATATTCACCATCCCCTCTTAATGTTGCAACACCAGTTTGTTGTCCTCGTGATGTTCTTTGTTGTGTAATATCATAATCTCCAGAAGATATGTTGGCTGTAATAGCAGTTATTGTTCCATTTTTATTTTGATCTGTTCCTATTTCATGTTCATAGTAAGTTGTTATACCTTCTGTATTTCCAACAACATCAAAAGAAGTATCAGTATCTGCATCATAAAAAGTTGCATGAGGTTTTCCAAATACTGCAGAATCTTTCCACACAGTTCTAGCCAATGTTCCGTTTGTCCAAACAGGTCTTTGTGGTGATGAGTCAAAGTAATTATAACTAACCATTCTATTTACAACTGATGATGTTTCTGTTGGATAAAACCAAATAACCTCACCAAACAAATTATTTAAACCTGCAGATATCATTTGGTTACCAGACTCAATATTTATATCATCATAAACAAAGTCTTCTACTAAACATGGTAGTGATTCTAGTTTACCTGCGTACCTAAAGAAACCATTCTCTGACATCCAATATGCAGAACCATCAACTTCTACACAGGCATTTTTTCCTACAAGTCCACAGTTAGTTCCAACTTGTGAAAAGGCAAAAGTAAAAGGTTGTCCAACAAAACGTTGAGTGAACAATGCAGTATCAGTCCAAACATAAATTGCATCACGACCTCTTATTGCACCTATGATTTTTGACCCATCAGCTAATCTTTGTGTACCAGCTGTATTGGTTGCTGTTGGTGTGTAAGTATTAATATCTTCTTGATCAGAAAACCTAATAAACATTTCGTCTTGAGTGTTTGGGTCACCAATTGTTGTTTCAGTTCCAAAGAATACTAAGTGACGATCAGGTGTAGATACAACCATATGTCTTGATGAAGTTGGTGCACCAGATATGATAGCAGCTCTAGTTGTTGTAGCATTTGATAAACTTGAGTTCCATTCAAAACATGCATTGTTAGAAATTAAACAAATTGCTTTGTCACCAAAATTATCTAGTGACCACATACCAGGTTCAATAACTAAGTCACCGGATGCTGCTTCTCCCCATGCAACATAATCAGTTGAGTTAGTAACTGTTGCACCATCGGAGTGTGCCGATCTAGTAGAGTTTCTTACAGCTCTTGTAATACCTGTTAATGTGTTACCTGTAACACCTGTATATGAAATTTCTTCATTACCTACTTGAATAAAATTTGTACCTGAACTTGGAAATAGTGAAGCATCAGTTAATACGATCGATGTTCCTGATCCACCTGTTCCAGCAGTATCATCTAATAATGCACCATTTAAAGTTGTTGTAGTTGCACCCACATCTTCACCACCCCATGAACCTAGACCCCAACCAAACCCTTTTGCTTGTACCGCTGGTCCTACAGGATAATAATGTTGAACTCTAATACCTCCAGATGTTGTAGCACCTGATCCTGATTCATTACTAGGCATTGTTATAGTTAAAGTTGTAGTTGATGGTACAGAAGTTACCATAAATTTTTTGTCATCAAAATCAGAAGCACTATAATTAGAATTTGTAATTGTACTAAAATTATCTAATAATAAAATTTCTCCAGCAGCTATGTTATGTGCGCTACCAAAAGTCAATGTTACTGTTGGTGATCCGTTAGTTGTGCTAAATGCACTTGTAAGAGTGGTTGTGGTTTTAATAGGATGTATGTCATAAAATACACCACCTGAGTATGCATATAAAATTCTGTTAGTTCCTATGATTGCATATTTTCTACCTAAACTATTAACAAAATGATGAAGACCTCTGGCTGCTCCTGTTAAATCATCTGTTCCTAGTTGCTTCCATCCACCTATTTTTTCTGGTGTTCCGTACCTAAATCTAACATTATCACAATCTACCCATTGTCCTTCAGCAGTAGTTTCTGAAATTTGTTTATTGATGCCTGGTTGAAAACCTATCTTTTGTAACATATGGCCCCATTATAATACTATTTATCAAATGATGGTAGACCTAACATTGGTCTTCCATCAAACTTATTTTTTTCAGCAAAGGGTCCATTTTTGTGGTTGTAGTGCAAAAATACTTGACCACATTTATCCCCTTCTAATGGTTCTCTCCAATGCTCCAAATCACAGCCACTATATACCAACATATCTCCTACTTCAAGCAGTATTGGTTCACCTTTTGGAGCATTAGGTTTATGTATTTCTTTAAATTCATCTATTACACTATCTGATCCAGTAGGGTCTATAAATATAGGCCAAGGATGACCTCCTAGATTTAAGGTGCAAGATACTTCACAACTTGGTCTATCCTTATGTCTTCTTAATACATCACCTTTTTTATAAATTCTTGCATATGAATATGTTGGAATTAAATCTAAATTTGTTTCTTTTGACATAATGGGAAGCATTTTAACTAATAGTGTTTCCATAACAAAGTCACAGTAATGAGAGTAAGTGCCTGGTATTTGGCTATCATTAAACGTGCCAAATATTCCATCATCATATAAATGATTATTGTCATACATATATTTAACAGCATCTCTCTTTAACAAGAAATAATTATAACAAAAATTAGCTAGTTCGTAAGATAGTGCACCTTTTATTAATTGATATTTTTTAGTCTGAAATGTCATAAAGATAGATCCTTTCCATTCTCATGTTTAGTTTTATATTTAACAGTAGCATTTAATAAAGTTTCTATTTCATCATTAGGCACAATTTCTATTTCATATTCTTCAATACCTAATTCAAGACCTGCAATAAATCTTCTCATTCCCATGCAGAGTATATATTTATCGTCTTTTTTCACACATATCAAAGGATTAATTATTCCATTTTTTTCTATGTCTTTTTTTAACTCTTGCCATTTCTTATTTTTAGTTTGAAGTTTTTGTCCTTCTTCACTTCTAAGGTGTGGGTCTCTAAATATTATTTTATCTTTATGTATTTTCATGAAAAAATATTTGTAAAGTTTTTCTAAATGGTGCATCTGTTGTTGTAAGTGTTGTTCCGTGTAATAAATTTTTAGTAGTTATTACACAAGAGTTATATTTTGGAGGTATGGCATTATACTTACCTTCATGCATGTACATGAAAAATCCTCCATGATCTACGTCCCATGTTTTATTTAAATAAATTGTAGATGTAACTGATCTTTTTTCATCACAGTGAAAAGGAATATAACTTAATGGTCCCCATAAATAATAACTTATTTTTATATCAAGGTTCTCAGTCTCAGGGATTAACTTAGCATATATTTTTTTTAAATAATTTTTTACATCAGGGATATGTTCTAGTGAAAGAATAGGAACAACTGTAGATGTTTTTTTAATATTTTCTGGCCAATACAAACTTGTTCTCCATTCTCCAGAATTATTTTTTTTATATTCAACATATTCATTTATTTGATCAATAAATTTTTCACTCACTACATTTTCGTAATAATCAATCATACCATCATACAACTTTGTGTAAAATTAAAAGACACAGATATTCTTAACTCATTAGATTCATTTGGGTCTACAGCATGCATTAACCAAGAAGGAAACATTATACATTTGCCTGCTTCAGGTTTGTACCAAATTTCTCTATATAATCTATTAGGTAACTTTCCTTTTTGTTGTCTTGGAAAAACAATTGCAGCACAATCTCTTGGGTCATACAACATTAACTTACCACAATTTTCAGGTGTCTTAACATAATAAACACCTGACCATAAAGAATTAGGGTGTTGATGTGCTCTGTTCATACCTCCTGGTGGATTTACGTTTGCCCACATACCGCCTAGGTATGGTTCTGATTCTAAATACTCTTCTTTGTAAATTTTAAATTGAGCTTCAAATAAAGCTTCAGTTAGTTTTTTATACTCTGGTTTTTGGTGCATATCAGTTGTTGAATGCCAACCTTTGACATTTGTTCTCGATACTCCTTTATCTTCTTTCATCCATTGTAAAATATTTTTTTCTAATTCTTGATTGAAAGAATTATCACTATTATAAAAAGTATAAATAGGTGTTGGAAAATGTAAATCTCTAATCATCTTAATGGTGGACCACCAAACCACATTACCAAAGATTTTCTATTTCCCCTTGTAACAGGTGTTACTCTGTGTTTTAAAAAAGATGAGAAAAAAACAATTTGTCCTTGTTTTAATTTTATTATTTTACCCTCTTCCATCATCTCTAAATCACCACCTTCAAACTCTGGTTCTGGAGATAATAAACAAGTCATTGATATTTTTCTAACAGGAGGTCCATACTCAAAAGAAACATCAGAGTCCATGTGCCAGTCATAGAAACCACCCTCTGGATATTCTGTGTATTGTGCAAGTTCTGTTATCTGAACCCCATCAAAACCAAAATGATCTACGTTTGTAGTTAGCATAATTTTTTCTATTTGTTTGTACATAGGCATCATTTTCTTAAATGGAATCCAACTAATATGTGAAGTTCTTTTAGAAGTATCTAAGTTATTATTGCTTCCTGTTTTATTTTGTATCTGACCAACTTGTTTAGGTTCCGCACGTCCTGCTTTAATAATGTCTTTACATTGTTCTGGAGTAAAAATAGGTTCGTTTGTTAAAGCTACATAAGATTTCCATCTTGGTTCTGTAAATATCATACCATACCTCTATCTAAAATTTGATCGTGCCAAATATCACAATTTGCAGCTAAAGTTCTTCTAATTTCTTTTGTGCCATTAAAAGGGTAAACGCAGTGTCTCATATCATATGGAAAAATATAAAGATCTCCTAACTCTGTTGGTGGCTGATAATCTACTTTTGCAAATTGACCACTACTAGATCCAAGAAGCTGAAGTTTTCCATTTTGAGGGTTATCAGAATTAGAGTATTCTTTTCCAAAAGTAGATGGTAATTTTAATATCATAACAGAAGATAAGCCTATAAAAGATGCTCCTCTGTGAATGTGATTTGGGTTATATTCATTTTCTTTCATTTCATTTACCCAAACAGAATCCAAATGTAATTTGTAATTTCTTACTAATATAAATTTCATATAATTTTGAAATGCTCTAAGAAGATAATTAAAAACATTTGTAGGTAATAAATTATGAGGTCTCATTTTATCTTCAGTTACATCGTTACCATCATAATAAAGACTGTGTTCTTTTTCTATTTTACCAGCTAAAAAATCATTTACTTTATTAAGACTATTAAAGTTTTTTTCATAAATACCATTAATGGCATTAAATATATTATAAGGAACTTTGTATCTTAAAATAGTTTGCCCTAAAATTACACAGCCGGAATGCATTTATTTTTGAGTTGGTGGTGCTAACTCTTCTTTTTTAACAGTTTTATTTTCTAACTCTCCACTTTTTTTAATTCTTTGTAAAGATTGTAACTGTCCTAGAACATTAAATTTTTCATTATCATCAGAACCTTCATGTAAATTTTTTGCTCTATGAAAATATTGTAGCCCATAAGAATCTAGCTGATGTTGATTAACATCCTTATCATCAAAAGATCCATCATTAAATTCTTTTTTTAATTTAGACCACATTTTAATTTCACGCATTCTTTCTTTAGCTTCTCTTTCCATATTTGTTTTTTTAAAAACACACTCATCGATATCTACTTGATATCTAGTTAATTTATACTCGTCTGTTTCTTTTTCTATTTTAGTTTGTAACCATTTAATTTTAGCATTATTTCTTCTGTACTCAAAAGACAGCCCCATTAAATTATTAAAAAAAGCTGCTTGTTCTCTAACACACTGCCAATATTTAGCGGCTAATGTCGGATATTTATTATCTTGTAAAACAGAAAATCTTGCTTCTGTTTCTGTTCTAAACATTTGTTTTTTGTTATAAGTATCTCTTAACTCTCCTACCAATACTTTAAAATCAGATAGATCGTTAGTTTCTAATAAAGTGTTTAAACTTTCACTTTCTTTTTCAATTATTTCTTTAATATCTTTTTTTGTCATTCTAGTCTCCTTTATAGCTTACTACCAAAGTCTTATACCAAAAAATATTTTTTATACAACATTTATATTTAAGTTTAATCTTACATTTTCATCTGTTTGATTAACACTTCTATGCCTTAAATTTCCTGGAAATATAGCCATAGTATTTTCTACTGATGGTATTTTTTCACCATTTTCAAATTCAGTATAACCATTGTTTGTATTAAAAGAATATAGACCAACCAAGTGAGGCATGTCTGAGTCGGTGTGTAAATTTGTTTTTATTTGTTCTGGATATTTAACATATAGGTTAAGTTTTGCTCTTAATAAAAACTTAAAATTTAAATTACCCAATATAGGCATAAGCACTTTACTAAAATAATAATTACTAATAACTTTATCATTTTCATATATATTATGGTAAAATAAAAAGTTAGAAGTATCTTCTACATCAGCTGTAGTACCACGATACTGCCATGGTACAGACATCATTTCTTTTTTTATTTTATTAAATAAATTTCTTTCTAAAAAATCACTAATTATTTTGGGTGGCATTCAATTATATAATACCAATTATTTTATAAAAATCTATGAAGAAATTGTTTTTGCGAATAACTGTCCTGAAGCATACCACTCTTCTGACACGGCATTATTTCCACCACCAGGACCCATAGCTCTAAGTCCTAAACTAGATGTTCCAGCAGCCGCTGCAAAGTTTGCTAATGAATTTAAATTTGCAATTGAAGACCAGCTTGTTCCATTCCAAGACTCACATGTATTGTCCCCACTGTCAGGTGGTCTTCCACCAATACGTAGAGCCGCTGTAGCTATTCCATGCGAAGGTAATTGAAATTTTGGCGTGTTCATATTAGCTACTTCAGTCCAAGACGAACCATTCCAAATTTCAGTTCTAACTTGTGGACCGGGGCCACCTCCGAAAACTACTGCAGAAGCATTACTTGCACCTCCAGCGCCAGTTGCACCACCGTTATGAATTGTATCTGCTATTTCTGTCCATGCTGAACCATTCCAAGATTCTACAAATTTGTGATCGTTTGGTGAAGTATTTGGGTGTCCAGGACCTGCCATGACCAATGCTGAAGTCGTAGTCCCTGCTCCGCTAGTTTTAGTTCTACTAACATTTACCTCTGCTATCTCACTCCAACAAGTTCCATTCCATTGTTCTACGTTATCTATATTACTTCCTGGAGGTTCTCTTCCTGAAATTGCTAAAGTTGCTGTTTGTGGTCCATGATTAGAAGGTTGTCTATGGTTTCCTCCTGTGTTTAAGTCATTAACATTTGACCAACTAGTACCATTATATGTTTCAGTTGCTTCTCCTGCAGCTGTTCCAGGGCTTCCTCCCCAGACTATTGCAGCACTTTGTGTACCACTTCCTGAACCAGAATCTCTAGCTACATTTAATTCATTACCACTTACCCATACACCGCTTGATCCAGCGACGGTTTGTACTTTTAATGCGTTTTCAGCTTCATTATACCAAACTTGACCTTCAATAGGATTAGTAGGGTCATTAGCATAGTTTGCTACTTTAGTTCCAAAAAGATCTTTATACTTTGCCATAATTATTTCTCCTTATATATCAGAATTTTTTACTCCTGTAAAGTTAGAGCTTCAGTTCTAAAACCTAGTCTATCTTGTTTTTGTTCTAAAGTTTCTCCTGATACATTATCATTATCCCAAGCTGTTTGTAATTCTCCTATTTTAGCATCAACAATTGCTTGTGCTTCGGAAAGAGTTTTAGGAACCCCTAAGACTTTAGCAATCCAAAGATTAGCTTTTCTATTGTAAGCAGGGACTCTCCAGATATCTCCATAAAATCCTGTGGTTTCAAAATCATCTTCTATTTGTATAAAACCTTTTCCCCAGTTTTTTGCCAGACAATATTGATAAGTTTTATTAGCCATATTTTATACTCCTTAATTAGTCTTTAACAACCAGCCTTGAGTAGAGTCTGTAAATACCAAAGTATTAGCTGCTCTATCTACTGAGACTGTTAAGTCAGCAGAAGCTGCTTGAATTTTTTGTGAATTTCTTCCTACTGTCATTGTGTTAGAACCAAAAGTTCCTGCATAATCAACGAATGAAACTTCATCTCCAATTGAAGGTGAAGAAGGTAGTGTCATTGTAATTGTGCCACTAGTTGTATTTATAAAATAACCCTCACCAGCTGCTGCTGTAAAATCTCCAGTCTTAACTGCTTGCCACGAAGTTCCAGCTGCACCAAAAGAGAGAGTTCCTGATCCATTTGTTTTTAAGAATGTGCCTGCTGCTCCATCAGAATTTGGAAAACTTAAACCATCAAGAACGATGTTTCCTGATCCATTTGGTGTAATAGTAATATTACCGTTTGCACCATCTACGATTGTAATTACACCTGAGTTTGAGCCACTATTTGTGTCCAATACTAAATTATGTGCACCACTAGAAGTTACTGTTGCATCAGCTGAACCTGTTCCAACTTTTGTTTCACCAGTTCCTTTTGGAATAATAGCTACGTCTATGTTAGAATCTCCACCTGTTGCAGATATGCTAGGCGCATTACCTGTTGCTGCGTTTGTAATATCAAATTGGTTTACTGCTGAACTTGTAGTCTGAAATATAATTTGTTCGTTACCATTTTCATCGTTAATTCCATGTGCATCATCAAAAGCTATATTAAAACTGTTAGTATCTAAATCTCCACCTAATTGTGGTGAAGTATCTTCAACAATATTTTGCATTCCTAATGCAACTTCTTTTATATCAGGGTTAGTTCCATCATTAGCTGTTGCAATAACAACTTTATCACCTTTATCTGTTGCTGCAAAAGTTACAGAGGAACCTGAACCAGATACGTATTTAAACTGAACTGTATGAGAACCTGATGTTGAGTTTCTTAAAAAGTAAAAAGTTTGAACATCTAAAGGTATTGTTACAATTTGATTTCCAGAAATAGTTCCTGTGAACTCAATCATTCTATGTGCAAGTTCTGCACCAGTTGATCCATCACTTACGGATAATGTAGTTGTTTGAGCACCACCTGCTATTGATTTAGCAGTATAACCACCAGCGACTTGTTCAACTATTTGTAAATTAGTATTAGTTTTTGTACCCCATGTACCAGCGTTTTCACCGGTAGCTTGAAGTTCTACTCCTAAAGGCGTATATGTTGATGCCATAAATTTTATCTCCTATGCAGCGTCAGTATAACTTGTATTTGATCCAGTTGCAACATCTGAATATGTATCATTCGAGCCTGTTGATATATCACTATAACTCGTATTTGATCCCGTGTCAATGTTTCCATAAGCTTGAATTCCAATTGTTCCAGTTGATGCTGTAACTGCACTTAAACTTAAACCTTGTGTCATATCAACCGGAGAAATAGATCCTACCGCAAATGTTGAAGAAACACCTGTTAAAGGAACACCTATTTTAGTTGTTAAAGAACCTACTGAAGACGTTGAAGAAACACCAGTAAGATTAAGTAGCTCAACAGAACCAATCTCAAGAGTTCCAACACTTGTTGTAGATGATAATCCTGTAATTTCTGCAGGACCAAATTCTAAACCTAAACTGCCTACAGAAGAAGTTGAGGCTACTCCTGAAATAGAAGCTGGACCAAATTCTAATCCTATGGTTCCTTGACTTATTGTAGAAGATTGTCCATCAACACTAATAGTTGGACTTAATATTACTGTAGGACTTCCAATACTTGTAGTTGCAACTTGACTAGATAATTCATATGCAAACTCTAAAGTGGAAGATCCAACACTAGATGTAACTTCTCTACCAACTAAATCTACAATTTGATTTGGTGATTCTCCCCAAGAATTATCTCCCCACTCATCTCTACCCCAACCAATTAAAGTTCCTGTGTAAGATAAAGTTGGTGTTGCAAAATCTGATTGCACTCCTGTTAGCGGTACACCTATTTCACCAATAGCATCTACGCTACCAACACTTGACTCTAGAGAATGACTAGAACCTATCATTTCTAATAGGTATTTCATCTCTATATTTATAGATCCTGTAGAAGAAGTTAATTCAAATCCTGATACAGAAATTGTTTCATCTGCACCTTCACCCCAATCAGCATCGTTCCAAGCTAGTCTTCCCCAACCTGTTTCATTAAATTCTTTAGAACTACCTAAAGAAGTAGTTGCGGATACACCCGTTAATTCAACAGTTAATAAATTAGATTGCCATGAGTTTTGATTCCATGCAACTGAGGGGTTATCCCCACCCCAAATTGATGTCTCAGACATAAGGAGTGCCTCCTTACGCTATACGAATGATTGCGTTACTTGCGTCTGCTGTTGGAAATTGAATTGTAAATGTTCCAGAAGAAACTGTTTTGTCACCACCAAATGCGATAACAGCAACAG
>Ga0098043_1000504_pt1 | contig 13777 bp, 20 predicted proteins | sample 9B_taG_FD_92581 | JGI IMG/M metagenome (GOLD analysis project Ga0098043, IMG submission 92581) | Marine viral communities from the Subarctic Pacific Ocean - 9B_ETSP_OMZ_AT15188_CsCl metaG | ecosystem: Environmental > Aquatic > Marine > Oceanic | place: Subarctic Pacific Ocean | collected 2015-01-10 | reverse complement strand
CGACGATTTGTAATCTCCTCAATTTCATCTGGCGGTAGTTGCGGTTTGATTGCATTAAAAAACCTATCAAATTTTTCGTCGTCCCATTTGATCATAACACCGATCATAACTTGACCGATACGGTTCCAATGCCATCTTTCGTCAATTAGGTCTTGATCTCCGACAGTATAAGGTAGTGATTTCAACATTGTTTTGTTTCCTGTATTGAATGTTAGTAAGGAGCGGCCGCGGCCGCTCCAAGTTTAGTTTAGCCGATTGATTTAACCATCGCTTGTAGTTGCGAGATCATAGTATCCAAATCCATAGTTGTTTGGAATGTCTCTGCTCTTTGTAAGCGATTGATAAGGCCTGTTAGTTCACCTTTGGCAATCAATTCTTGCGACCTTGTTCTAGCATCAGCACCTTGTTTGCCGCTTGCTATCTCAGCGTCAATTTCTTCCCTATTCCTTAGTTGGGTATTTAACGCGCCCATTATAGAGTTTGGTTGTTTTGACCAATATGATCTATTGCGACCATCGATAACCTTATCGCCCGCGGCCTTTGCAGATAGTTCACAAAGCTCCTTAACTCCATCTGGAAAACCATTCGCTATCATTTGCTTGCACCATGTGAATTGCTCCTCTGTGGCTGTAGAACCTTTTGAGGTGTTGCTGATTAGGTCGGTGCTTTTGAACCCACATGCTTTAAACAGATCAAGAACTTTTGTTGTTCGCTTGTCCTGATTAACTTTATGTTTACTGAACTGTGCAATCTCTCTACCTAGTTCTGCGCTTAGTTTTGGTTGATTAATTTTAGTCATAGTGTACTCCTTTCAAGAGTAATGTATCCAAAAGAAAACATGATTGTCTCGCTTTTGATAACACCAGTATACTTGTTTTGGTGTGTTGTGTCACAGTATCAGCGGGTAAAAGGTAGTGACTCACTACGTTTTGATGTATATACTACCCCCACCTACCCCCCACCCCCTAGGATACCCTCGTGCGCGCGCAACTGTATAATACTATTCTACACAAATATTTTACGTTTCCTCAAAAACGATCCTCACCCCACAAAACCTAGTCACGGGTATCAAAACCTAGTCACGGGCATCAAAACATAGCCCCCCACCCAACGATTTCGGCGCGCTAAGTAACCCCACCCCCTCATATATAGAAACACATGCTGTTAAGCTGGATTGAAATACGGTAAAAAATTTTGTACAGTCCCAGAAACGAGGGCTAAAGATGACTATACATATCGAACCTGAGCGCGGAGTACCGACCCGCAAAGCTCCGGACATGAAAGATCTTGCAACCAAAACGTCTGCAGCTGCAAAGACGGTAGAATACCTGCATGCTAACGGGTTAAAGGTAGAAGCAACCAGCGAAGATAAGGATACTGCGGCTTCTCTAGCTGTATCTTATGCCGAAAACCCCCACAAAACGTCCAAAGTTGCAACGCCGAAACGGGTGGCCCAGCTGACACCCGCGACTTTACTGCTGACAGACAGAATCTTGAAGGATTTTGGGCACTCCGTGGTTAAAAGTGCTACACAGGTACGCCACTTAGTTACAAATAAACTGATAGAAGAGACTGAAAACCCTGATCCGCGCATACGCATACGTGCGTTGGAGCTGTTGGGCAAGGTCTCAGACGTTGGGTTGTTCGCTGAGAAGTCTGAAGTGACTATAACGCACCAGACATCGGACGATCTGAAGGATAAACTGCGCGAAAAGCTGTCTCGACTGGTGAATCCTGAAGAGATTGAGGACGCGGTTACAATTAATGGGGATGTTATCGACGTAGATAAGGAGCTTGGGCTCGATGTCTGACAATTTAGCTAGTTTAGCTAAAGATATGGATTTCTCGCCGGAGGATATCCAGCATATACTAGACAATCTGGACTCGTTTAGTGCTGAAGAGCTTGTCGAAATAGACTCAATCGTGGGGGAGTTGTCCTCACGGCAGACAAACAAGGCGGCGCATGACGATCTGATAGAGTTTTGCAAGCGGATGCAGCCAGATTACAAGGTCGGAAGGCACCACCGCATACTCGCAAACATGCTAATGGACATTGAGCGCGGGCCCACAGCTGAGGACGGTAAGGACCGGGTGTGTGTAAACATACCCCCACGGCATGGTAAGTCGCAGCTCGTGTCGATATTCTACCCAGCTTGGTTTTTGGGGCGTAACCCCGATAAAAAAGTAATGATGGTGTCCCACACTACAGACTTGGCGGTGGATTTTGGGCGTAAAGTCCGCAACCTTATCGCTGTAGAAGACTATAAGGCTATATTCCCGGATGTTTCTCTAGCGGTGGACAGTAAATCAGCAGGGAGATGGAACACAAACTTTGGGGGAGAGTACTTCGCGTGCGGTATTGGCTCTGCTTTGGCGGGCCGTGGTGCTGACCTGCTGCTGGTTGACGACCCACATTCTGAACAAGATGTTATCAACGGGAACTTTTCTGTCTTCGAAAAGGCTTACGAATGGTTTACCTTCGGTGCTCGAACAAGGTTAATGCCCGGCGGGCGTGTAGCTATCGTGCAGACTAGATGGCATATGGACGACCTAACAGGGCGTGTAACTAACGATATGGTCAAGAACGAGATGGCCGATCAGTACGAAATCGTTGAGTTTCCGGCTATTTTAGACTCTGAGGACAAAGATGGTAAGCCGATACAGAAACCGCTATGGCCGGAGTTCTTTGACCTCCCCGCGTTAGAACGAACCAAGGCTTCGATGCCTGCGTTCCAGTGGAACTCTCAGTACCAACAGCAGCCTACAGCCGAGGAAGCCTCGATTGTCAAGCGTGAATGGTGGAATATATGGGAAAATGACGCTATGCCAAGCGTTGAGTATGTGATTATGTCCCTAGACGCCGCTGCGGAGAAGCACAACAGGGCCGATTACACCGCGCTGACCACTTGGGGAGTGTTTTTCCACGAAGAATCAAGCTCACATAACATTATTTTGCTCGACAGTATAAAAGAACGGCTGGAATTTCCTGAGCTAAAGGATTTGGCTATGGAACAGTATAAATACTGGGAGCCCGATGCGTTTATCGTGGAGAAGAAGAGCTCTGGGGTCGCACTTTATCAAGAGATGAGGCGTATGGGGCTACCCGTCACCGAGTACACCCCCCACCGGGGGACTGGTGATAAGTTGGCGAGGCTCAACTCTGTATCGGATATCATATCCTCGGGTATGGTTTGGGTACCGGCGACACGCTGGGCAGATGAGCTCGTAGAAGAAGTGGCTGGGTTTCCGTTCATGTCGAACGATGATTTGGTCGATAGCACGGTTATGGCTCTACTAAGGTTCCGCCAAGGTGGGTTCATCCGCCTTCCGACAGACATGGAGGACGATGACTCGTATCTACACCGCAAGGCGGCGTATTATTGACAGGGATGACATACATGTACATGTGTAGTATGGCTGTTTACAGGACGTTGGTAGCGTCCGTGGGGACACTTCGCATCGGCTCTCCCTCGTTCGCTGTGTCCCCACCCTACGAAGATACCTTTCTATTTAGGTACTATATCTGCTATAGTGCCGCTAAACGCACAGAGTGAGGCAAAAACATGGCAGTTGAAAAACCAATGGAACCTAGTGACATCCTCGACGCAACTGCGGACGAACTAGCTCCTAGTTTAACGGTTATAGTGGAAGACCCCGAGGCTATTGAAGTCGAAATGGAAGATGGGTCGATTGTTGTTGAGTTTGGTGATGATCCTGAAATGGACGAGAATGCGCCACATGATGCTAACCTTGCCGAATACATTAAAGACGCCGAACTTGAGGCTATAGCAGACGAGCTAATCGACCACTTTGCATCCGATAGAGAGTCCCGTAGTGAATGGGCTAGTGCCTATATTAAGGGTATGGACCTCCTCGGTATGAAAGTGGAAGAGCGCACAGAACCGTGGAATGGCGCTTCTGGGGTGTATCACCCTATGATGACTGAAGCTGTGGTTAAATTCCAAGCGCAGGCAATGGGGGAGCTTCTCCCTGCATCAGGGCCAGTACGTAGTAAGATTGTAGGGAAACTAACAACTGAGAAGTTTGAGCAGGCACAACGTGTCGAGACTGAACTTAACTACCTCATCACTGAGAAGATGCCAGATTACCGGGATGAGATGGAGCAAATGCTGTTTAAACTGCCAATGGCGGGCTCTGCGTTTAAGAAAATATACTTTGACCCTATTACAGAACGCCCTGTATCCCAGTTTGTGCCCGCAGAAGACCTCGTAGTTTCTTACGGCGCGTCTAATTTGCGAACCGCACCCCGGTTCACACACGTTATGAAGAAGACACCTGAAGAAGTACTCAAGCTACAGGTAAATGGGTTTTATCGGGACGTTGAACTACCCGCGGCGACCAGAGACGTCACTGATATTGAAGAAAAATATAACGAACTAGAAGGTTCGGAACCTACTTTTTCCGACGATCCGCGGCACACTATCTTAGAAATGCACGTAGATTTAGACTTACCTGAGCCTTTTGATGATGTAGACGGCGTTGCGTTGCCGTATGTAGTGACAGTTGATAAATCGTCTAGCATAGTTTTAGCTATCCGCCGAAATTGGTATGAAAGCGATAGGAAACGCGAAAAGCGTATGCACGTCGTACACTACCCGTACCTGCCCGGTATGGGCTTCTACGGCACAGGGCTCATACATACGCTTGGGGGCCTTACTAAGTCTGCCACATCCATCATGCGCCAGCTAATTGACGCTGGCACGCTGTCCAACCTCCCAGCTGGCTTTAAAGCTCGTGGTATGCGGATTACCGGGGACAACACCCCCATCATGCCGGGTGAGTTTAGGGACGTAGATGTGCCCGCTGGGGCGATTAAAGAGAACATTGTACCCCTACCGTACAAAGAGCCGTCGAGCGTGCTCTACAGCCTTCTAGGGAACGTCGTAGACGAGGGGAGACGTATTGGAGCTGTAGGTGACATCCAAATAGGTGACATCAACGCTCAGGCCCCTGTAGGGACGACTCTGGCGCTCATGGAGCGTTCTATGCAGGTTATGTCGGGTATTCAGGCTCGTTTACACGCGGCTATGAAGCAAGAGCTCCGTATCTTAGCTAGTATCGTGCATGACTACATGCCCGCGGAATATGCGTACGAAATGGATGAACCCTCAGATCGTATATCTGATTTTGATGGTCGGGTGGATGTTATTCCAGTATCTGACCCTAACGCAGCTACGATGGCACAGCGCATAATGCAGTACCAAGCAGCCCTCCAGCTAGCTCAACAAGCCCCTCAAATGTACGATATGGGTAAGCTACACCGCCAAATGTTATAGGTTCTAGGTATTAAAGACGCTGAGGACATTATCAAATTGCCGGAGGACGTTAAACCTGCTGATCCAGTAACAGAGAACATGGCTATACTCAAACAAGAGCCGGTCAAACCCTTTGCGTATCAAGACCACGAAGCTCACATTCAGACGCATATGCTGGCTATGCAAGACCCTAAGATTTCGCAAATTGTGGGGCAGTCGCCGTTCGCTAGTGCAATTCAATCTGCCATGATGTCTCACATTACGGAGCACGTAGCCCTGCAGTATCGTGTAGAGATACAGAAACAGTTGGGTGTAGAACTTCCAGACCCAGAGGCACCATTGCCAGAAGATGTAGAACTTCAGGTCTCACGTCTGGCCGCACAAGCAGCAGACAAGTTGTTTAACAAAGACCAAGCCGAAGTAGCCGCAGAACAAGCAGCTGCACAGCAAGCCGACCCACTTACTCAAATACAGCAACGCGAGTTAATGATTAAAGAGACCGAGCTGAAGCACAAGATTGAGATGGACAAGCTGAAGGTAAACATTGACGCTTTGGCTAAACAAGAAAATGCCCGACTGCAGCAAGCACGCATTGACTCTGAGGAAGAGAAAGAGGCGGCGCGTATAGGGGTTAAGGTTGCCGAGCTTGAAACAGACCAGAAAGAGTCCGCGGCGCGTCTAGCCTTGGATATCGCGGAGAAAGTGAACTTAGATGGCTGATAGTGTTTTTCACACCATGCTTACACGGCTAGACGATAGCCGCACATCTATCGCCGAACACCTAGCAGAAGGTGGCGCTAAAGACCAAGAGACTTATTGGAAGCTAGTAGGCAAGTATGAAGCGCTAACTATTATACGTAACGATGTAAAAGATATTGAACAAAGGTATATTGAAGATTAGACATCATACGTGTAGATATACGACATAACGTGGACAACCCACGCAAAGGGCGCTGTGAGCCTTTAATCACTGCAGGAGACTAGAATGTACGCTACCGACAAAGTGGATGACGAGCAGACATTAGCAAAATTACCTGAACCAAAAGGTTATAAGCTGCTCATCGCAATACCAGAACTTGAAGGCAAGACAGATGGCGGTGTCTATATGCCCGATTCTTTAACCAAAATGGAAGAAACCGCTACCATTATTGGGTATGTCATAAGTATAGGCGCAGAAGCCTACACGGACAAAGAGCGGTTTCCTAACGGACCTTGGTGCGAGAAGGGTGACTTTATCATCTTCCGTTCGTATTCAGGTACACGTTTTAAATTACATAACAAAGAGTTCCGCATTATCAACGATGATACTGTTGAAGCGGTAGTCGAAGACCCACGGGGGTATAGTAGAGCATGAGTGAAGTAGAAAAAGTCGTTGAAGACGAAGTAGTTGAAGCTGGAGCATTAGAAGTAAATGTTGAAGGCGAGGATGATTTCGAGGTTGAAGTCGCCGACGATACTCCTGAAGAGGATAAAGGGCGTCCACGCAGAGCAGCTGATGCTGAGGCCGACATCCCAGAAGACGAAGAGCTTGAGAAACACAGCGACTCGGTACAGAAGCGTATCAAGAAGCTAAAATTCGAGTATCACGAAGAACGTCGTCGTAAGGAAGAAGCTGAACGTGAACGCGAAGCTGCAGTTCAGTACGCAGAATCGCAGAAGAACGAAGCTGAACGTCTCCGTAAAAATCTTTCTGAAGGTGAAGGTGTATTGGTTAACGAAGCCAAGGCACGAGTAGCATCAGAACTTGAAAGCGCTAAACGAGCTTATAAAGAAGCTTATGAGGCTGGGGACACGGATGCGGTGCTAGAAGCGCAAATGTCGTTGTCTAAGCTGCAGCTTGAGTCCGATCGTGTAGAAAACTGGAAACCAGCACAGAGGGCTGTACAGGATCAGTCTAGGGCTCCAGCTCCCGCCCCTCGTGTTCCCACACCTGATCGTAAGGCGCAGGAATGGGTAGCGGGTAACGATTGGTTCCAAAAAGACAAGGGCATGACAAGGTATGCTATGCTCATACATGAAGAACTATTAGAGTCTGGCGTTGATTCTACGTCCGACATGTATTACAGTAAGATAAACGAGGCCATGCGGTCTCGGTATCCAGATCGCTTTTCGGACGTGGAACCGGAGGTTAGACAACCACAACGTAAAGCTGGCTCCGTGGTGGCCCCGGGCGGTAGAAGTACCGCCACATCACGCAATACAGTTGTCATCTCCTCCTCTGAGGCTGCAATCGCCAAGCGTCTCGGATTAACTAATAAACAATACGCGGCGCAAGTGCTAAAGGATAAGCAAAATGGCTGACAGAAAACCACGTACAACCGATACCCGCGAAGCGGGGGAACGTCGTAAACCTTGGAAGCGCTCGTCAATGCTGCCTACCCCCGAACCACGTAACGGACTTTCGTTCCGCTGGATTCGCACATCTACATTGGGTAATGCAGATATGACAAATGTTTCTGGGAGGTTTCGTGATGGCTATGTGCCTGTAAAGGCAGAAGATTATCCCGAGCTACACATCATGTCAGATATTGATTCTCGTTTTAAAGACAATATCGAAGTTGGTGGGCTATTGCTTTGCGCTATCCCGACCGAACTAAGAGACGACCGTATTCATGGTCAGCTAGAGTCTGCACACAATCAGGCCGAAGCTGTCGATAGAAACTACATGCGTGAGTCTGACCCGCGAATGCCTATGCTTAAACCTGAGCGTAGTTCGCGGTGACTACAGGGTAAGGGGCATGAGGCTCTTTACTTTTAAAGTAAATAACTCTGGAGGAAGAGCATTATGGCTACTACAGCTGCTCCCTACGGCCTAAAGCCGGTAAAACGTGCCGACGGAATGGCCTACGCTGGGGCTACGTCCCAGTACCTGATCGACCCCGCTGGAGAGGCAACAAACCTTTTCAACGGTCAAGTCGTTCATATTGGTGCCGATGGTTACATCGCACTATCAACTGCAACAGGTGCCGACGGCGGTACAAACGCATTACCAACAGGAACAACCTTAACTGGTTCTCTTGGGGTGTTTATGGGTGTTGAATATGTTGACGCAACTTCGGGTCAACTAACATTCTCACAATACTACCCATCGGGCACTGTTGCCGCGACTGGTACGTCAATCAAAGCGTTTGTCGTAGACGACCCAAATGTACTATTCCAAGTACAAGCAGATGGCGCTATGGACCAATCTGATATAGGTGCGAACACTTTCTTCGCAGCTGCTCAGTCTACATCTACTGGCAACACTGCTACTGGTAACTCTACAAGTGCCGTTGACGCGACAACTAAGACTACCACCGCCGCCTTCCGTATTGTGGCAGCTCATTCACCTATTGGTGATGCGTTCCCCGATCTTTTGGTTAAATTTAACCCCGGCTACAGCAGCATGACTAACGCTGTTGGCCTGTAAGGAGGGATAACACATGGCTATTTCACGCGCACAGGCGCTTAAAGAGCTCCTGCCCGGACTTAACGCCTTATTTGGTCTTGAGTACGATAAATACGAAAACGAACACGCGGACATCTATGAGACGGAAAATTCAGAGCGTAGCTTTGAAGAGGAAGTCAAACTGTCTGGTTTCGGTGCAGCGCCAACAAAAGCTGAAGGTTCTTCTATTGAGTATGACAATGCTCAAGAGGCGTTCACAGCTCGCTACACACACGAGACTATCGCTATGGGTTTCGCCATCACTGAAGAAGCGATGGAAGATAACTTGTACGATTCTTTGTCCTCACGTTACACAAAAGCCTTGGCTCGCGCTATGGCGTACACCAAACAAGTTAAAGCTGCTTCATTACTCAATACGGGTTTTGACACCTTTAAATCTGGTGATAACGTAACATTGTTCAGTACTGCACACCCAACAGTTGGTGGTGGGACAAACTCTAACCGACCTGCAGTCGCTGCTGACCTCAACGAGACTTCGCTTGAGCAAGCTATCATCGACATCGCAGCGTACACAGACGAGCGTGGGTTACTTATCGCCGCTCGCGGTAAGAAGCTTGTCATCCCGTCTGCTCTGCAGTTCGTAGCGACTCGTTTGTTGGAAACAACCCTACGTGTAGGTACAGCTGATAACGATATAAACGCTATCAGTTCAAATGGTGTAGTTCCTGAAGGGTATGGTGTGAACCACTACCTAACAGACGCTGACGCTTGGTTCCTAACTACAGACATCCCTAACGGTATGAAACACTTCGTACGTTCTGCGATGGCTACAGGTATGGACGGTGACTTCGATACTGGTAACGTGCGCTACAAAGCGCGTGAGCGTTACAGCTTCGGCGTTTCCGATCCGTTGGGTATCTACGGTTCCCCGGGCGCGTAAGCTCCTAGGATTTAAATTTAGAAGGCTCCATTTCGGTGGGGCTTTCTTTTTGTGTAGCGGTGTTGTATGGTCCTGCTAACGGGTACAACATTAGCTTTGTAGACAGGTCTATATACCCACCTGACGTTGCATAGACTACAAGGCGAATCCTTATGCAAAGGGTACTAAAATGGCATCAACTACATTTTCAGGTCCAGTGACTTCAACTGCTGGTTTTATTGGCGATATCGTCGTTCCAACTTACACTGTAGCGAACGCACCTTCAGCTTCATCCGCTGGCGCGGGCACGATTGTATTTGTCTCCAACGGCGCAGCTGGTTCTGCAATTTTGGCTTTCTCTGACGGAACAAATTGGAAGCGCTCTGACACTGGTGCTACAATAGCAGCGTCATAAGGGGTGGGCTATGAGTAGATTTGCACCCCCATCCGAAGAAGAGTTAGCAGCCCGAGGAATTGGGGTCGTTAAAGTTCGCGCAAGAAAAAAAGATGGTACGCTTAAAGCAGATGATCCTTCTACGCCTGATGTAAACGAGGCATGGGAAGAAAAGCCTGCTAAAAAACGTGGCCGTCCCAAGAAGAAAAAGGACTAGATTATGGCTGGTCAAGAAGTACGAGCTTATAACTTTGCGGTAGGCGATAGCGCCGCACTTGTAGGCCCATCACGCGGTAGACTGCAGGGAGTTCTAGTGAACGCTGCATCTGCAGCTGCTTTTACTATCCGTAGTGGGTCAGCTACTGGCCCTATCATATTGCAGTTAACCCTGCCTACTGGTTGGAATGACGTCTACATTCCGAATGATGGTATCTTAGCTGATAACGGTTGTTTTGTTTCCGCCTTTACAGGTTCAGGAAACGTGATGACCCTGCTTATAGAGTAACATGGCGGTTAAGAAAAAAGGTACAATGAAGGGCCACACTATAAAAGGTGGTCATAAACGACCGACTAAATCCGGTGCGGGCATGACTAAAAAAGGTGTGGCTAAGTACCGCCGGGATAATCCCGGCTCTAAACTAAAGACCGCCGTTACTGGCAAGGTTAAGAAAGGGAGCGCGGCGGCTAAACGCCGTAAATCCTATTGCGCGCGCTCTGCGGGGCAGATGAAACAGTTTCCTAAAGCGGCCAAGAACCCTAACAGTAGGCTGCGACAAGCTAGAAAAAGGTGGAAATGTTGACATGATGGGGCGTAGTTCTATGAAAAGTCAGCTTGTAGGTAACCGCGTTGGGAGTAGGTCTGCTAACGGCGGTAATATGGTGTCTACAGGAGATGATGCTAAAGACCTCGCTATAGTCCGTATGGGCAAAGGTGGGAAGACTAAAAGCCGTGTAAACGAGGCTGGCAACTACACTAAGCCAAGTTTACGGAAGCGGCTATTTAACAAGATTAAAGCAGGAGGCAAAGGCGGCAAACCCGGACAGTGGTCTGCCCGTAAAGCTCAGATGCTCGCAAAACAGTATAAAGGAGCCGGTGGTGGGTACCGATCTTGAATCTGATCTACGTAGTTGGTCTCGTGAGGTGCTGGAGGTAGCTAACCCCCATCTTGGTGGCTTGCCCCCGTGCCCGTACGCAAAACAAGCGTGGGCGAACAATAAAGTGTCTGTTGTTAAAACTACTAACATATACGCGGACGCTTTAAAATTTTGCTCCTCCTTTGATGGGTTAGGTAAAGAGTTAGTCGTTCTTGCCTCTTACGATCTCCCCGAGTTAAGTGCTTTTAATGAGTATGTTGCCCAGCTAAACAATATATTCCCTAACTTGCACTGTATGGAGTTTCATCCTGAATATGGAGCTGAGGACGCAGAGTTAGATTTTTTAACTGACAACGATTGGGAGAGCTCTATAGAAGCCCCATATTGCATGTTGTTTATTCAAGATTTGGAGTTGGTTGTTAGCGCCAGTGACAAATTAAAACCCCTAGGGTATTATAAAGCGTACCCTACATCAGAGTACGAGCAACTTGTACTTAGTCGGAAAAGGAGACTGACAAATGGCTATGAAACCTCGGGCTATGAAAAAGCCTGCTAAAAAGATGATGCGTGGCGGCAAAGCAAAGCCTGCTAAAAAGATGATGCGTGGCGGCAAAGCTATGAAACGCGGCGGCTCTTCAAAGAATAAGTAATGGCCCTGAAGAAGTCGCAAAAAAGCTTGAAGTCTTGGGGCAAGCAGAAATGGCGGACGAAGTCCGGTAAACCATCGACGCAAGGGCCCAAGGCTACAGGTGAGCGTTACCTACCCACAAAGGCTATAAAAGCTTTGTCAGCTAAAGAGTACGCTGCTACTACCAAGGCTAAACGAGCGGCCACTAAAAAAGGTAAACAGGTTGCCAAGCAGCCGAAAAAGATAGCCAAGAAGACGGCGAAGTATAGGAAGGCCTAGATCATGGCAGTTGTTGTACCAGAACTAAATGAATTATTCGAGGAGGCGTACGAACGTGCGGGCCTTGAAATGCGTTCGGGGTATGACTTAAAAACTGCTCGCCGCAGTCTCAATATTATGACGTTAGAGTGGCAAAACCGTGGTTTGAACCTATTCACTATAGAGGCTGGGACTATATCGCTTACTGCTGGTACAGCGACTTACACACTACCTTCCGATACTATCGACCTAATTGAGCACCAACTTCGCACCAACGAAGGTACGTTACAGCAGCTTGATTCGTACATCCGACGTATGAGTGTTTCTACGTATGCGCAGCAGGGCAATAAAAATACTCAAGGACGTCCGTCTCAAATATACGTACAGCGCAACGCTACAGATGTTCAAGTTACTCTTTGGCCTGTTCCAGATAGTGCTACTACATATAAGCTATCCTATTATCGTCTTAAAGGGATAGACGGGCTAGCAAGTGGTGTTGGAGGGGCTACAACCTCTGTGCCCCCTAGGTTTGTACCCGCCCTTGTGTCTGGGCTGGCGTACTACATAGCTATGAAAAAACCAGAAGTCGCAGAGCGAGTTGTTCCGTTAAAACAAGAGTACGAAGCTCAATTTCTTCTAGCCGCAAACGAAGATCAAGACCGGGCTACACTGCAAGTTGTTCCTTTTAGGGGGAACATCTAATGGCTGGTTTTGCTAGTGGTAAGTACGCATACGGTATATGTGACCGGACTGGGTTTCGCTACAAGCTAGAAGACCTTGTGTATGAAGTTCAACATGGCGTGCGTACAGGTTTACGAGTGGGTAAGGACGTGTTTGACCCTGACCAACCACAAAACTTTCTTGGGGATGTTAATACATCAGACCCACAATCTTTACTTAACCCACGCCCAGACGTTAATCCGGGAAGAGGTTTGTTTGGCTGGAATCCTGTTTGGAACCCGGCTCAGTACATGGTAGGCTCTGTAGGAAGCGTTACCATAACCGCAACAGATGGAGGCTAACATGACAAAGAAGAAACGCTCAAGCGGAGCACCCGCAACTTCGAAGCGACCTAAACTACGCCCTTTAGGGGTGGGTGCCACTAAAGCAGAGATAGAAGCGTTGAAACGTGGCAACAAGATAAACAAGATGGAATCCGAGCAGGACAAAGAGCTGAGGGACAACCCGCTCAAGAAGAAATCGGGCGGCGCGCTTAAAAGTGTTCCAGCTGAAAACAAAGGGTTGGCTAAGTTACCTGCAAAAGTGCGCAACAACATGGGGTACATGAAGTCTGGTGGCAAGGTTAAGAAAATGGGTGACGGCGGTATGTGCCGCGGCATGGGGGCAGCTACTAGAGGTGGCGGCTTCAAGAAGATGGGATAGGTTCTGATGAACTACTCTGAGCTGGTTACAGCAATAAAAGATTATACCCAAAATGAGGAGACGAGTTTCGTCTCTAACATACCTGTGTTTGTTAGGCAGTCGGAAGAGCGCCTTAACCGGTCTATTATGGTACCCGAGCTACGTAAAAATGCTACGGCGGTTACTTCTAACGGTAGCATATACTTAGGCCGACCGTCTGATTTTATATCTGTGTTTTCTTTGGCGGTCGTAGACTCTTCTGGAGATTATTCGTTTCTTGTTGACAAAGATGTGAATTTTATACGTGAAGCTTATCCTTCAGCTAGCACAACGGGGCTACCTAAGTACTACGCTCAGTTTGATGGGGATTACGATGGGGGTCAGGGCAACTTTATTCTTGGCCCAACACCTGATGCTACGTATACCGTTGAGTTACATTACTATTATGACCCCCCTT
>Ga0098043_1000502_pt1 | contig 13804 bp, 9 predicted proteins | sample 9B_taG_FD_92581 | JGI IMG/M metagenome (GOLD analysis project Ga0098043, IMG submission 92581) | Marine viral communities from the Subarctic Pacific Ocean - 9B_ETSP_OMZ_AT15188_CsCl metaG | ecosystem: Environmental > Aquatic > Marine > Oceanic | place: Subarctic Pacific Ocean | collected 2015-01-10 | reverse complement strand
ACAAAGGTATAAAACTTTCCTGTCTCTGGTATGGGTGTCACCGTTTGATTGAAGACCTCCATAATGGTTAACATTATTTCTTCAGGATCTGAAGTGTTTTCTTCTCGCAGAATACTTTTAAGATCCTCAACCCTTGTCATGATGCTAAACCAAGTTCTCTTTCTGTGATAATCTTAAATTCAATTCTTTTATCTTTACACCATTCATTTGCTGCTTGCCACTTTGCTTGATTTGTAGCATATGTTTTACATTCGTAGATGTATGATTGAGTCACTTTTTTTCTTTTTCTTGGAGGTTTTGTTTGTTTAAATGGCTTGACTTCAATCACATAAGTTTTTATTTCACCTGTATTTTCTTTTACTTTTATAATAAAGTCTGGAAAGTATCGACGAGTCTTACCATCAGGAGCAATATATGGTATAAAGAATTCTTCACTACCCCACTGTATAATATTTTCATTTAGATCACAATAACCACAGAATTTAGATTCCCAAGAACTACGACAGATAATATTATTAACATTACCTTTATATTTTTTTGGATTTCTGGGTTTGTAAATACTCTTCTTGCTTTCTGACATACATAATATAGTAGGTCAAATATTATTTAGATGGCTTCGCCAAAAGCAAAACATAAATCATTATCTCAATTAAAGGATACTATTCTTAGGCCTTCGTTAACTCCTTATTTCGAGGTTACGTTTCCTATACCTTCTAGAATGGGTGGTTTTATTACGAGTAATGAGAAGAGAGAGAACTTAACCCTGTTATGTAGTGAAGCTTCTTTACCTGGTGTGAATTTAGCAACTTATAAGGTTGATAATGATTTTCAAGGCATAACTGAAACAATGCCTCATAGAAAAGTTTATGATCAGAATTTACAATTAACTTTTTATGTTGATGCGATGGATTATTATCCAATAAGATTTTTTGAATCATATATTAATTTAATAACTAATAGTAGTAATGTTGATGCAAGTAGAAGTTATATCTATAGGATGGAATATCCTGATGAATATATGTTAGATGGATTATATGTTAGAAAATTTGAAAAAGAAGGTGGGTTTACATCAAGAAAAAGGAATGGATTTATTTCTGTTGGTGATGAAGGTGATAATCCTGCAGCAGGAAAAGGATTGACATATCAATTTTTAAGAAGTTATCCAGTTAGTATAAATTCAATGCCAATTTCATATGATAATGCTCAAGTTTTGAAATGTACTGTGACTTATACTTACACACGATATATTATGGAGGATCCTCTTTTTGTTTCAGGTGGTGGATCTAATTCCAATACAATAATTGCAAACGTACCAGAACTATCTAGATCTGAATTAAGACAATTAGTTCATCCTGGTTTTGGAAAAGGTTCGAGAGAAGATCCTAGCACTCCAGTTGGACAAATAGAAAATAAAAAGAAAAATAATAATTCTAAAAATCCTGCTGATAAATTCTTTTTTACAACTCTTTAATTAAGTCAAATAACCCCTATAAATAACAATACACTGAATTGTATTAGGACATTATGCCTTTACCAAAAATCGTAACTCCTAGCTACGAACTTGAATTACCATCAACTGGGGAAACTATTTCTTACAGACCCTTCTTAGTTAAAGAAGAAAAGGTGTTATTGATAGCTCTTGAAAGTGAAGATACAAAAGAAATTACTAATGCTATAAAGGCAGTGATTAAAAATTGTGTTAAAACAAAAGGAGTTAAAGTTGAAACTTTACCAACGTTTGATATTGAATATTTGTTTTTAAATATTCGAGGTAAATCTGTTGGGGAAGATATTGAAGTAAATTTAATTTGTCCTGACGATCAAGAAACAGAGGTGAAAAAGAAAATTAGTATTGATGATATTAAGATTCAAAAAAATGATAATCATTCTAATCAAATTAAGATTGATGAAAACATTACTATGGAAATGAAGTATCCATCACTTGAAGAATTTGTTAAAAATAATTTTGATTTCAATCAAAAAAATCAAATGGATCAATCATTTGATTTAATAGCCTCTTGTATTGATAAGATCTATACTGAAGATGAGGTTTGGGCAACAGCAGATTGCACTAAAAAAGAGATGAATGAATTCCTTGAATCTATGAACTCTTCTCAATTTAAAGATATTGAAACCTTTTTTGAAACTATGCCTAAACTAAAGCACACTGTTAAGGTTAAAAATCCAAAAACAAAAAAAGAAAGTGAAGTTGTTTTAGAAGGGTTAGCATCTTTTTTCGTCTAGCTATGGTGCATATGAGTCTTGAAGGTTACTTCAAACTTAACTTTTCGCTAATGCAATATCATAAATATAGTTTGACTGAAGTTGAAAATATGATGCCGTGGGAAAGAGACATTTATGTTGTTCTTCTTCAACAACATCTTGAAGAGGAAGAACGAAAGCAAAAGCAACAACAAGCGAATGGCCGTTAGCACTTCACCAGTAAAGATACTCTTAGATTTGGAGATTGATTTAGATAATCTTTCTTCAGATGAGGACTATCTTAGTGTGCTAATAGAAGCAACTAATATGCTTACTATCTCTAATCCTCGTGATGGTAGAATAAAAATATTACAAGATGAAATAAGGTCAATAAGAGCAGAGAGAAGAAAATCTGCTAGTCCTAAAATTAAAACTAAAAGAAAAACTATAAATGCAGCAAATCTTTTGGGTAGAGGTGTAAACAATCAACCCCAAAAATTATTAACTGCGTCTAAAATTTCATCTCAATCAAAGGTAAAAGAATCATTTGCTTTAAGTAAAACATTAAATATAATTATAAAAAAACTTGATTCAATAGAATCAGTTTTAGTAGAAAAAAGTAAATTAGATAAGAAGACTAATGAGACTAATCGTAAAGTCATAGAGAATTTAAGCAGGGAAGATAACGAAAATAGATTAGAAAAAGTAACAGGATTTATAACTGGGACAGCTAAAAAAGTTATTCAACCAGTTCAAAGTGTTTTAGGTAGAATTTTTAATTTTATAAAAACTTTAATTTTAGGAAAGATATTTATAAATTTACTTAAATGGTTTGGTAATCCCAGAAATCAAAAGAAAGTTGATTCCTTAATTAAATTTTTTAGTAATAACTGGGGTAAATTATTATCTGCTTATTTGGTATTTGGAACAGGTCTTGGTAGATTTGTACAGTTTTTAACTAGAACATTAATATCAGGAGCAGTAAAACTTACAGCACTTACAGCAAAACTTCTTGCGGCAAAAGGTGTAAAGGGAGCAAGAGGATTTGCAAGAGCTTTTAGTGGAGGAAGAGGAAATAAATTATCAAGAGGTCTTCAGGTAATAGGAACCACTGGTGCAGTTCTGGGCATAGGTAATATGCTTCAAGGAATGGAAGAGGGTGGTGGTGTAACATCTCAAACTGGTGAAAAAATTAATACTGGAACACCAGACACTCAATTAACAGCTCTCCAACCTGGTGAGTTTGTAATGAGTAAAGGTGCAGTTCAAAAGTTTGGAGTAGATGCTCTCCAATCTATGAATGCAATGGGAGGTGGATCTGGTATACCCAAGATGATGGGTAATATTCAACTTGCAAACAAAGGTGGATTAGTTGGTAAGAGTGATAAAGGTGGTAAGAGTGGTATGAGGGATCTTCCTCCTGGACCCAATGGTGAAATATTAAGAGTTAGTAGTAATGTAAGAGATTTTAATAAGGATCATTTTGGCACTACAGGATATCGTTTAGGTCAGAGAAACCCACGAACTTTGTTTTCAGGTAGATCAAAGTTTACTGAAAATACCACTTTAACATCTAGTACTAAAGAGGATAAACTTTCTGGATTAAAGAACTTCTTATTTAATAGAGATTATGATAAATTTACTTTTGATGATAGTGAGATTGGTCTTACAAAGTATACTGAGAATGTTAGAAAGACTATAGGTGGAGAAACCTTTACTTCTAGTAAAACTTATAGATCAGAATCGGCCTCTATTGGTGTTCCCGATTTGATAGAACATCAGGATCAATTATTGAAACAGATTCATAGAATAAAAGGATTTGAAAATATTAGCATAGGTGATGTCATAAATGGCAGAACAGGTATGTCGCAGGATCAACTCTTACCTATTCTTAGAAAGAGTGATGCACAAAAAGCAACGCTTGAAAAACAGGCAGCAGCAAGTGAGATTGATAGAAAAGCTATGGGTATTAAACGAGGTGAAGGATATAGTTATTTTCAAACGAATTTTAATAAAGGTGGTTTAGTTCCTGATATAAAAGGTTATAATGAGGGTGGTTTTGTTGATGCTCTTGGTAAAGGTGCTAACATAGCGATGATTGCAATGGATGTCGCTGCACTTGCTGGATTATTGTTCCCAGAACCAACTACTAGTGCTCTTGGTGCTGCAAGACTTGCAATGAGATTTGGTGGAAGAGGATTAGGATTGGCAAGAGGTGCTCGTATTGGTGCTACTGGTCTTAAGAGTGGTGGATTTAACGCACTTAGAGGAGCTAAAAATTTACATACAGGTAGTGGTGGATTGTTAAGTCCTTTTGGAAGAGGTGTATATTCTGCACCTAATGTTGGAAGAGTTGGATCAAGCGGATTAAGACCTGGAACTGGTGCTGCAAGATATACAAAATTTGGTTCTAACCCATTAAAGTCTGGATCTGATATTGGAGGAGGTGTTGTTGGTAGTATTGTTCCAGGTGGAGCAAGAAGGATAGGTGGTATAGAACCACAGTCAGTGGTTAATCCAAAGATGTTCCAGAAAGGTCAAAAATTATTTCAAAAATTACAGCAAGGTGCATATGGAAAAAGTGCAACTGCTAATAGATTAAGATCTCAAGCGAGTATGTCAGGATTTAAGGCAGGACAATCAAACATACCAATTCAAAATATTCCTAAATTTGCAGAGGGTGGTTCTATTGGGTCAATGAACCCTACGAGTAATCTGATTGACATTAAACCACCTATGGGAGGGGGTATTCAAGTCATTGTTAATGAACCTACTAGGGAGGTTATTAATCAAACTGGATCTTCTCCAACATATGGAAAACGTGAAAGACCTGTTGCTGGTTTTTCTAGATCTTTTGATAAGATAGAAACTTTGGGGATAGCATAGAATGGCAATATTAAAATCACTTCCAACTTCTGCAAAAATTAATGGAGAATCTGTACAAGGTAATCTCTTAAAAATAAAGTCATCTGTAATTAGAGTTGATAAAATCTTAAAAAAAGATTTTCAAAAAGAAAAAAAAGATGTTGAATTAACACGTCGAAGAGCAGAGAAAATTTTTAGAAAAAAATTAGAAAATAGAGTAGAACAAAAAGATAAACTTGATAAAGTAGCACCTGAAAAAATATCTGTACCTGGATTAAGCTTTCTTGATTCTTTTAAAAGTTTTGTTTCTAAAGTAGTACTTGGATTCTTTGCAATAAAATTATTACCATTGTTACCTAAACTAATTCCAGTTGCTATTGGACTTGGTAAGTTTGTTAATTTCATTATTAATGTTGGCGGTAGACTTCTTAATGGAATAATATCTTTTGTTGATTTTGGTTTCAGAGCTGGAGAAGCAACCAATGGATTTATTAAACAAATTGGTGGAGAAAAAACTGCTGAAATATTTTCAAAATTTGGTGGTGCAATAACTGGACTGATTGATGCTGCTCTCTTAATAGGATTATTAAGTCTAAATGAATCTGGTCAGGACTTTATGTTTGATCAGAAAAATAGAAAACCAAAAGGTCCGAAAGGTGGTGGACCATTAAAGGGTATAAAAAGATCTCTTAAAAGAACATCTTTAAAAAGTTTTGGAAAGACTGGTACTAAAAATTTAGCTAAATTTGGAAAAGGTTTAAAAAATTTCGGTCCATTAAAAATAATATTTACTGTACTTGATTTTACTGGTCGTAGATCACAGGGTCAATCTATTTTACAATCAGTTCTTGGATCTGGTGGTGGTCTAGCAGGATTTTCAGCAGGTGCAAAAGCAGGTGCAGCACTTGGTACGCTTGTTGCACCAGGAGTTGGTTCTCTTATTGGTGGATTTATTGGTGGTATGATTGGTGCTTCTCTTGGTGCAGGTATTGCTGATAAAATAACTGGTGCAAATAAGATACAAGGAAGAAATGAAGGTGGTCTTGTAAAAGGAAAGGGGCAAGATAGATTTAAGAGTAAAGAAGATTCTTTGTCTCTTTCAAGAAAAATTAGTGGTATTGAATTTGATCAATCTGCAAAACAAGTATTCCCAAATAATGTATTGGAAATGCCACAATCTGGAGAATATATCTCTGGTGCATTTAAGGATATTACACAAAAACCTAATGTATATGGTCCAATAACAGGTTTATCATATAAGATGTTGACTGGTCAATCCATGTCCAACACTGAATTTAAAATAGCTAGTGATAATTTAAAAGCAGCATCAAAGTTTGGATTTTCTACTGAGTCCTTAAGAAAATATTTTACTCAAAACTCTTCAAAAATAAGTCGAATGAGAGTAGATGCTGTTAGTAATCCTGAAGAAGAGCCAAAAATTCCTGCTTTTGTAAGAGCTATTGGTACTCTTGGTAGACTATTTGGTATTGATACAACACCTGATCCAGATGGTCAAAGAATAAATGCTAGTTTAAAAGAATTGCGAGTCTTAAGAATGGTAAGTGCTATTGCAGTAAGCGTTGCAGCAGCAATCGCAATAGCAATTGTTACAGCAGGTATTGTTGGTATTATCGCTTTCTTTAACCCTGCATTGGCTGCTTTCATATCTAAACTAGTGGCAAGTATGCCAAAACTCTTAGGATTAAAAGGTTTAATCCCTAAAGGTTTTGGAAAAATATTAGTAACTAAATCTGGAGGAAAGGTAGATGTTGCAAAATTTAGAACTGCTAGAGAAATTATTAAGAAAAGCTCTCCAAGAAAAGGAATTGAAAATCCATTAGATATTACTGGGTTCAGTAAAAGAAAAGTTGTTAAAAGATTAAATGAATCTCAAAAACAATCTCTTTTTTCTCGTCGTTCTTCAGGACAGTTAGATTTTGGTGGAATAAAAGATACTAAACAATTAGAATTGTCTAGAAAAATATTAGATCCTAAAGGATATGCTGCGAGAATTAAAAATCTCAAAGGCGGTGGTGGTAGTGGTAGTAGTAGAACTGCTGATATTAACGAAGCACTTAAAAAATTTGATGCTGGAGATGATTTACTTAGATCAGTTGAAGGTGATCCTAAAGTTCTTGGTGCTAGATCACTTGTTGAAAGAGAAACAGGATCAATTATTAGAAAATTTAAAGAAGTGCAACCACCACCAGGATCTACTTTAACTAGATCAGAGATAGGCCAAGCAGCAGAATCTACTAATGTTCTAGAAAAAATAATAGAAATATTGAAGAGAAAGGGTGCTATGGATCCTAATGCTGCAACAAATGTTAATCCTATAACCAAAACATTGAGAAAAGGAGGAGGACTTTCTGGAAATCAGGTTCCAGAAAATTTAAGTACATCAGGAACGAAATTTTTTGAACCTCCAAAATTTAATACAGGTGGTTTAGTAAAGGGTGCAGGTGGAATTGATAACATTTCTGCAATGCTAAGTCCCAATGAATTTGTTCTTGATTTTGATACGACAAGTGCTCTTCGTTCTAATTATCCAGGATTTTTGAGTGCGTTAAATAAAGCAAGTGACAATGAAGACATTATTAATATTCTTCAAAACTATGCATCATATGAAAGTGGTATTGGTGGTGGTTCAAAAGTTATTTACATTGATGCACCAGTAACTAAAGAGATAAATATTGCATCAGATACATCTTCAGGGGTTGTAGCACCATCCTCTAAACCAAGATCAAATCCATTTAGAAGGTTGGCTAGAGTAGGGTAATTATGGCAGATACGAAACGTCAATCAATATCCATAGATGCAGAAGCTTCTGCTATAAAAAAGGTAAGTATAGCCTCAAATTCTACAGGAAAAGTTGCAGAATTAGCAGGAGCTACAATATCTCTCAGATATTCTGAAAGTATATTTGATGATACTTTATCAGTTTTAGTATCTTCTGTTGATACAGGAAATACAATTGCTGGTGAAGATGATGGTTCTCTTACAACGGCGATTGATGGATTGCCTATTGTTGGTACAGAAAAGGTTTCAATTAAAATTGAAGATAATCTTGAGAATACTATTGAACTTGATCTATATGTAAACAAAGTCAATGTATTATCCAGTGATACTAAAAGAAATACTATTGCCATTAATTTAGTATCAAAAGAATTTATTTTTAATGAAAAGATAAGAGTCAATACTAGATTTGATGGTAAGATATCTGATCACATAAAAAAAATTATACAAGATAATCCTAACTATTTAAAAACAGATAAAGAAATTGACATAGAGGAGACTGATAATAATTATAATTTTATTGGTAACAATAAAAAACCATTTCATTTATTTCATGTCTTATCAAAAAAATCAGTGCCAGTTGGTAAACTAGGAAAGAGTGCAGGATTTTTTCTTTTTGAAACTTCAGATGGATTTAAATTTAAATCTATTGATAGTTTATTTGATAAGGAAAAAAATCCAATAAAAAAATCTATTTTGTTTGATGATTCACCTGATGAAAAGGGAGAAAAATTACCACCACAATATGATGTTAAGGCGATGAGATATTTTCCAAACAATGACATTGATGTTAAATCAAAATTATTAGTCGGAGCTTATTCAACTCGTATGATAAGTTTTGATCCTTATACTTTTGATTATAAGATTACTACTAGAGATGTTTTTGATTCCTCAACAAAATCTTCTGGTAAAAAACCAGAGGATGAGGGTTTGGAGGATAACTTGACAAAGGCTGCAGAGAATTTACCTGTTTTAAATCGAGAGTTTACTAGAGAAGAAGATAATCGAGAATACAGTAGGACAACTTATTACATTGGAGACACTGGATCTCTTCCCTCTGGATCAGGTTATGGAAAGGAACAAGAACAATTGAAAAAATCTGCAGATCCAAACTTTAACCACACTCAGATTGTAAATCAATCAATAAGGAGGTATAATCAACTCATTGCCTCTTCAGCCATTGTAGAAATACCTGGCGATCTATCATTACATGCTGGAGATTCTGTCTTCTTTGACGCTCCTGCTATCACATCAGATAAAAAAGGAGATATCAATAAACAAACTGGGGGTCTATATATTATATCTGATGTTGTTCATGAACTTTCGAGTGATCAAACCATAACAACACTCAATTTAGTCAGAGACTCTTTTGGTAGAAAAGGCACACCAATTAAAGGATAACCATTATGACTATTAAACACGACTTAGAACATGAGGTCTACATTGACCCCAAAGACGGTAAAGAGCATACTAATCATGGTAAGCATGAGTATACTAAGGAAGACTTAGAGAACGTTCATGCTGATTATGATCAGTATCATAAGGATGACAAAGTAGATCCTAATGAAGGTAAGATTAACGATTATCATACAAGACATGAGGATAGTCATTTAGAAATTTATTGTGACAATCATCCAGATGCGGATGAGTGTAAGGTATATGACGATTAATTCATGGAAGGAGGCGAATTATTTAATACCGAAATTTTAGGACAAGGTTTTACCTGGTGGGTAGGGCAAGTTGTTGATGATTCGGCTTGGAGAGATAATATAATACCTGGAAAATTTGATGATCCAGAGAGTAGTAAGGGATGGGGATATCGATATAAGGTAAGAATAATTGGACTCCATGATAGAGATGAAGAATCTATCAGTTCCGATCAATTACCTTGGGCAAATATAATTTATCCTGTTACTGCTGGTGGTGGTGGAGCTGCGGCCTATCAAACACCAGCAATTCGACAAGGTAATTTTGTTTTCGGATTCTTTCAAGATGGTATGGAACAACAAGTTCCTACAATCTTAGGAATTATAGGTAATAATGGACAAATTCCAACGAATGGAGAGTTCGTAGATGGTGGTAATACATTTAGTTGTGCTGATTCGTTTAGTGGAAATCAAAAAGTAGAGAAGGAAAGAACAGAACTACCAGATATACCTAAGTATTCTTTAAATAGTAATCCCAATAAGAAAGAATCTACTCTTGATGAAAAGCAAAAAGATCATCAAGAGTCTGTAAAACAAAGTAATGAAATAGGATTTAATAATACTCCTAGAGGTAGAGCAGCAGAAAAAATATTTCAAAATAGTTTTAAAAAATCACAGGAAAAACTTAGAAAAGTAATTTCTGAATCACCGTTATCTTCTCCTCTTGGAGGTAAGACTACTTTTCAATCTGTGATAACTAACTGCGTTAATGCAGGGGAAATAGCTAAAGATTTTTTATACCAACAAAATACTGCCTTATTACAAACTCATAACGTTTCAGATTCTGCAACAAAGTCTATGCAAATTGCCATTGATAGATTTGCATTTGAATGTGATAAAGTAAAATCATCTATAACAACTGGTGGATACCCTGACATGGTTTCCTTAAGAAGTAATAGAGTTAATCTAAAAGCTAAAATGGAAAATTTAGCAGATGAATGTTCTGGATATATGTCAATAATGACAGATCAAATGATGCAGTACACAAATAAGATTACTAATTCTAGTTTGATAGAAACGATGACAGAGATGCCACCTAGTATGAGATTCATGATGGCTGATATGAAAGAGATAACTGGCATAGAAACTTTGAAAACTTATAAAAATATTGGTAAAAATATTCCATCACAATTAACTTCTGTTTTGGGTAAATCATTTGATATAGATGATATTTTAGGAAAAGCAGTTGATAGTGTATTAAATCCCCCCACTAATATAAATTTTCCATTTCCGCTTCCAAGGGGATCAACAACATCAAATTTTCAAAACTTAGCAAGTAGTGTAGTAGATCGTGTTACACAAGTTCGTAACAGGAGAGACCAAGCTAGAAGAGTTGCTTCTATACCTGCTACAGATGGTGCTCAAACACCCTCAACTGGAGATATTCCATATTCAGCACCAGTTGAAAGTATACCTCCATTACAGGAACCACCTACCTATGAAGAGTTTGAAGAAATTCTATTAAGTAATTCAGAAGATGGTGTTATAGAATTGTCTACAGACTTACTACCGAAGGCAACTACACCTGAAGTTCCAATTTGTTATGCTGAAGATGTTATTGCAGACGTAATTAATGCCAATAAAGAAGTAATTGAAGAGGCAAATAAAGCAATAATCTCAAATATGAATTCCTTTATTGATGATATGAAATCAATTATGGGTGAGGATGAAACTGTTGTTGAGGATACAGTGGATGACAATTCAGTTTTATCAATAACAGATGAAGAAGTTTTAGATCAAACTAGAGGAGGAAGTCTTTATGTAACTGCTAATAATTTATCCACTGGAATTTATGGTAGCATAAAAGCTGGTGTTACAACATCAAATGGATCTGGATGTATTGTTGATGTTGTGGTAAGCACGGGAGGATTAGCTGGATATGGAGATGCGTCTGCAGAACATTTTACTTGGATTAGTCAAGGAACTGGATACACTAATCAAAACGCAGTTAATTGTAATGGTGGATCTGGAACTGGTATGAAAGTTAATTATATTGCTACCGCAGGTCAAATAACATCTCTGTATGTTCATACAACAGGAACAGGATATAAAGTTGAAGATGAACTTACGATACAGGCAGGTAATTTTGATGCTAAATTCACTCTTAATGTTGTTGAAGGAAAAATAAATGATGGTGGCATTACGGTTGTTAATGCAGGATCTAATTATCAAGATGGTGATGTTTTATTTGTTATAGGTGGAAATAATGATGCCACATTTACTGTTACAGCAACAAGGAAAAAGGCTGAACCCTCAACATCAGGAGGAGGTGGGGGAAAAAGTGCATTAGATGGTATATCTGGATTGTTGGGTAAGTTAGGTGGTATAGAAGGTAATTTAGCTGCTGCTCTAGACTTTAAAAATATGAAACTTAATGTGTTTCCTTTTGAATTACCTACTATTCCCTCTCCTAATGAGTATTTTAATTTTGGTGCTGGTGGATTAGGACTACCTCAAGTAAAACTTCCAAGCAAACCCTCTCTAGCTAACGCTGTAAATACACTTAAGAATAAAGTGCCAATAGCAGACGCACAAAAGTTTTTAACTCCATTCCCTCAACAACCATCTCAGAAGTTTTTACCTAATGGAACTGCTGAAATAGTTGAAAATTTAAAAGATAATAGTCAAGAACTTATTGGAAGTCTTAAAAATATCGCTCAAAATTCTCAAATAAATAGAAATGGATAACTAATGCTAATAGCAATTGATATAATTTAAGCATGTCTAACGATCCTTCTGACAATAAAGTTAATCTCTTTGGGCCTCTCACCAAGGATGAAATAAGGGTGGGATATATTTCTGAAGATGATGGGTATGTTGAATCTATTTCGATTTGTGAAGCTAATAAGTATGCAAAAGATCATCCAGACACTGCTTTTATTTTTAGAAACAGAGACAAAGTATTATATTTAAATATAAATCAAGTTAACCAATTAGATCCATCTATTTTGGTTCCAAATAAATCTGGTGATAGTTGTGATGGAGTTAAAATAGAAAGTGATTGTAGTAAAAAACCAACTGTTGCTAATTTTTATGGAGGTGGTGGCGTAGGTGTATTGGGTAATCCTATCATTGGAAAAGATGGTGCAGTATTAGCTATAGATTTAGTTGAGGGTGGTTTTGGTTATAAGTATGGCCCACTTTTAGAAGTAAAGGATGGATGTGGAGTTGGTGGTGGTGCTCGTTTTAGATCAGTTTTATCTGATGATGGAATTGAAATAGAGACTTTTAAATACTATGATGAGGATGCTTTTGAAGAAGAGTATAATATATGTGATCCTAGCCCTGCAGAGGAGGCAGGTTATGGTAGACTTTTTAATCTTAAAGGTGAAGATATAGGGCCTTGGAACCCATACAAGTATTTGCAAGGAACAAAAAGTGCAAATGATATCGAAATAGATGAGTATCAAAAATTACTTGATGAATTTAAAAATCCTTTTTGGATTGCAAGGGAACAGCAAAATGTAAAAATAACTTCTGATGATAAAGTAACATCTAAAAAGTACGATGTGATTCATTGGGCTTGGGGTAGTATTCCCGATCCAAAAGGAGAATATGATATATCAATCGATCCATCAAAAGGCAATATTTTACCAGATAAAGTTTGGTTGAATAATCAATATTACAATGCTAATATTGAAAATTTTATGAATGCAAATGCAATATCTCCAGTTCCACCATCAAATGCGATTGGCACAGATTATGGTGGAAAACTTTATTCGTTTGAGTGGGATGTTGATTTTCCTTATGATGGAGAGTATTCATTTATAGTTCAATGTGATAATGAAGGTACTTTGTTTATTGATGGGGAAAAGATATCAACTTTTTCTTTAGGGACTGGAGGAGCTCGTGGTGATGTTTTATCTCCACCAAAAAAGAAATCTGTTAAAATTGTTGAGGGTTCTCACTCTGTAAGATTTGATCTTGTCAATGGTGTGTGGACAGAAAAAGTTGCTAAACAAACTAATGAAACTTCTACTTCAAACACGGTAGATTTTAAATTTACAACTTCAACTCTTCATGGTGCTACTGCATCTATTGAAGAACTTGATATGAGTATCGAGAAAGCATTTGGTACTGATCAGGTCACGGAATCTTTCAATAGATCAGTCGAATATGGAAAAGTTTATGATGTTTTATTGGGAAGTAATACTATAAGATCGCAAACTATACCTTCCAACAATAGAGATATTACATTTGATGGTCTCCATCCTGCAAATAATCCCATCACAGTT
>Ga0098043_1000501_pt1 | contig 13808 bp, 10 predicted proteins | sample 9B_taG_FD_92581 | JGI IMG/M metagenome (GOLD analysis project Ga0098043, IMG submission 92581) | Marine viral communities from the Subarctic Pacific Ocean - 9B_ETSP_OMZ_AT15188_CsCl metaG | ecosystem: Environmental > Aquatic > Marine > Oceanic | place: Subarctic Pacific Ocean | collected 2015-01-10 | reverse complement strand
TGTTTTTTTACGGACTTCTACAAACTCATCATAAGGATCAGACTTAACATCAGGATACTTCTTGTGAGCGTCCTCTGTCTTTTGCCTACTGATCACTTCATAATCGACACCATCACCTGAGACAGGCAGGACGGCTTCGACATATTCTTTCTTTTTAGCAGCCATAGGGAAGGGAGGGTTACAACAATATTATATCACCATTAGAGCATACCTGCCAACATAATCAAAAAACAGATGATTGCGAAGACAAGCAACACTGTACAAGCAATTATCAATTGCTTCAATGTGGAACTCTCACCGTTTGGTTCGTGGTGATGGTCTGAATGGACACTCATAACATCCTGCTCCACAACATCCTTTATTCTTTTTCAAGTAATTCTCCAATAATCATATAATAGCAGTCTACAGGAAGTCCATTCGTGTCCAGGTGAACCTCTCTACCCTGGTGTCTCTTGACACGAAGGTCTTGGTTAGCCCCGACTTGAGTCAGGTGTACGGTCACCGTGGACATATCAACATCCTCTTCCCAAGACTCAGGAAGAGTGATAAGTTTTTTGTTTGTTCTGCCATGAAGCATTTCAAAGTTTGGTCCAGTCATTCCATAATCTCCGTTATTGTTGTGATACCTAGGACAACTTGCAAGGACTCAAGTTTGTCTGCCTCTGCATTAAGTTGACTTAGAATTTTTCTTATTCCATGTATACTTAGTTGCTTTTGCATGGACTGCACTCTCAATGCCTGAGAACTTTCAACTAAGATATTGGTTCTACCATCTTGTGCTTTTAACGCAGTCTCTTTTGTGCTTGAGATACCGAGAGTGTTTGTAATACCATCATTAATAGTAGATGAGCAAGCAGAAAGTGAAACATAATGATCAACACCTAAAGCAGTTGTTGCAGAACTTACTATCTTACGTTGTCCTTCAGTTGCTCTTGTACTACCAGATATAACTGGAGCGTGACCAAAACCAACTTTATAAAATGCTTGTCCTGCACCAACCTCAGGTTCAGGTTCTCCACCTTCATCTAGTGGTAAAACCTTAAGATTTTGATCCCAACTTCTTGGGTTACTCAAAGCACCAGTATTTTCTAAGTAAACTGAAACTCCAGTTCCAAGGGTGGCAGTTGAGGCGATGCTAATAGTCTGAGGACTAAATGGATCTCCATCAAAAGGAATGTCAAACCTTTTTCGACCACCTGTCTGAAGACCTGCTGGGTCTTCAAGAACTCTAAACGAAACAAACGTTCCATCTGCTTCGGGAGCAGATGCTGCTGCTCCTGTAACAGAGGCAATAGTCAAAACATTAACCACAACACCCGTGCTTCCAATACCAGTTGAAGGTATTGATCGAATATCTTGTGTAGTTGTGCCTACTCCAACTATTTTTGTGGTTTGAGGAATAACAGATGTTTTACCTGAACTTACAATAACCTGATTAGTACCAAATGTCAGACCTGAACCTACAGGTTGCATTACGGTGACAAAAGTTGATCCGATACTGCAAGTTCCAATAAACTCACCTACTAATGTATCACCAATGTCTTTATCAAAAGGTTCTGAATATATTTTAAGTCCGTATCTATTTCTTCTATCTAAACCAAAATATGGATCGGTTATGATATCAGCAGTATTATATTCATCTTCAAAAATATTTGAAAAAGTTTGGTTGATAGGATAAAAACTAACAATACCTGTGGTGCCCACATAAGCAACCGTACTACCTATGCCTGAGAGCGAGTCAATATTACGATCTGTGGGTTGATATCCAAGTCCATTTAGTCTGGTACACTCAAGGGTATAGTCATCACCTTCTTCGCCACCACTTACTTGGAAATCAACCACTCTCCAAAATAAATCACTTACACAATCACTATCAATAGCATCTTGATATGCATTTGCAACATCATCAAAAGAGCGATTCACAACGTTCAAGTCTTCAAGGACTTGTTTTTCTATTTTAACGATACCTTGATCATACAATAACTTTTGATCGTCAAGTTCAAGAATAGTGGTTTGAAGTGCTTCGATATTTTGAAACTTGAAATCAATATCTTCTTGTGCTCTTTTTTGTAAATTAGTTGATAGCATTTTTTATTTCCTCACATCATAAGTATATCCAGCGATAGAATGTTCAGACTGATCACCTGGGTAGTCGGCGGGCGAGTCCCCTTCATATTCAACAATTAATTTACCAATTCTGTCTGCCCATACTTGATAGAAGCATTTAACATTGGTGAGGTGATCACCTGCTACGATAATTCTATCCTCTTGTATGTCTTTCACATACAAGTCATCCTTTCTACCAAAAGGAGTAAGATGTACACTTATTGTATCATAATCTATCAAATCTTTCCAGTATTCTGGTAGTTTAATGACATGTTCTCCATCAAGTTTACCTCTAATATAAACAGCAGACTCTGGACCTTCAACACAAGTATGTCTTAAGCGCCAACCATCTTTATTGGGATGCGGAATGTCAAAGTCCTTTCTGGATGATAAAGTTTTTGCACTAGATTTAGATAAAACATCTAATCCAGTGATTAAACCCATCGCTACTAATGGCCCAGAAACAACAGTGGGTCCTGCCAATGCCTTTGCAGACGCTCTGAATTCAGCACCTGCTTGCGCTTGTGCTCCAATTTCAGCAGTAGCACCTGTATCAACCTGAACACCAAGTTTTTTCATCAATGCGATGAACTTTGTTTCAAGTGGTGAAAAAGTTAATTTAGAAGTTAGGTTTGTTTCAATAACAATGGTGGTTGCCATTGTAATACCAACTGGTCCAAGTGGATCACCGAGAACAACATCAATGGGAGTAGATGCCGGTGGTGGGAGTCCTCTAATATGAAAAATAGAAGGTGCTTTTGCCGCCAATGGGTTAGTGATAGGGTCAGGTCTTGTGACCATCAGCGCAGCAGTATGAATGGGGTGAAGTATGGGGCTTCCAACCATCACACCACCATTAAAGAAACCAGTGCCAGGAATGGCAGCAGGACCTGTTAAGTATGCAGCACAAGGAATAGGAGCTACCCCTTGTGGGGAATAGTTACACTGCAGTTGTTTACCGACATGTGCGTCTGATAGTTCCATTTTATTTAAGTAAACTATTAATTAATTTAACAACACCCTCACCAAATTGTATAACAGTGTTAGAACCAGAGCCCGGGAATCCTGAAAGCAGTGATACATCAGGTGCTTCAACAAGTTTAAAGTTTCCCGCTGATACTTTACACTCACCAGTAGAGTTTAAATTTATTTTTGTTTCTGCTGCCATTCCAATTCTATCAGATGCATTTACTTTAATTTCACCAGATCTCATGTCAACGGTGCTGTTAGAGTGTATATTTACAAACCCAGTGGTTGCGCCATTTCCCTCAGAGATAAGATCAATATCTCTTGCCATTATTCTTATTCTTCCTCTTGGAGCATATAATATTATATCACCATTTTCAGCATATGTAATAGCAGAGACACCATCAACTGGTTTCTCACCACATCTAACATTATATACAGAGGGTGCGGAAACATTTACAGCACCATCTAAGGTGCCACTCATTTGAAGTCCAATGTACTGTGGTCTTTTAAATTTTTGTGTGGGAAAAATACGACGGATCATAACCGCCATTTTATTATTTCTCTTATCAATGGTGTCTAATACCACCTCACCAGTGGTATTTCCAAACCTATTAAAATCGGGGCAAGTGCCTTCTGACATTATACCTTACCTACACAATCGATTACTTGTAGAGTCGGAGTGCCAAGAGGAACAACAAACCCATCTTCATTTGGAACAATAAACCTGAGAACTGGTTTCAAGTCTGCATTATATCCGGTTCCAGTATTTATTGACATAGATGGAAGTGTTGTAAAACCAATGCCTGGGTTCGTAATATTGACACCTAAGATTAGTCCGTCTCTTATTATCAAATCACCCGTTGCTTGTCCGTCACCAATAACAAGAGTATCTCCGTCTTGATATCCAAAACCAGGGTTAGAAACGAATACATCTCCTAATGTGCTGACAACCTCCTGTCCATCACCTGGCGTTGATGTTGGGGGTTCATTCGGGTCTTCAGGAGTGCCAGGAGGGCATCCAGGAGCGGTAAAGGTCACATAAAACTCAGGTATCTTACCCCAGTTTGGATCAAGAAGTTTTTGTCTCATCTTTGGTCCAACTCTCAAGAAAAACTTATTCTCCAGAAAGAATCTTATGTCTTGTTCTGTATATCCCTCAGCAAATGCTCTTTGAGCATCAACATCTAATCCAAACTGATGTCTTATACCGAATTCATAAACTTTACCATGTGTATAATCAAAGGATGTCATATCCTTCAGTTTTGGATTTGTTCCAGTAATAATACATCCTGGTATTTTATCTTCGGTAAAGTCTGCATCAATAATGACCGTATCTTGACCAGGAAGAGTCACTTCATCCCCGTAATAAACTCTTATAGTTCTTCCTAAACTATATGGCGGATCCCAATCATAATTTGCCCTATGGACGGTGGTTTGACATCTATTTGCCCATACTTTTCCAGCAGATCCTTTATCTCCATAGGGGAAAGCTTCATACCCGTATCCTGGATCAGTGATAACAATGTCAACTATTCCGGTTCCATCATCACCAGGACTACCATCACCATCGGAACCATCACCGACGGGTCCTATAACTACAATACCCGTTGCACCTTGCCCGTTTCCACAGGAATCTTCAAACTGTAGAGAAGGTGCTGAGGAATAACTTCCATTGTTTAATATTTGAACACCAAGAACTTCCCCAAGAGTATTTACAACAGCATTACCAACACCACCGGAACCGGAACCTCCCCAAAAATTTACCTTCGGAGGTCCACAGTTTATAGCACCTGTGTCACAAGACCCATCAATTATATTTTGCCAAATTAATCCAGCGTTAATATCACCAAGCACTTCAAATGGTGAACCATCTTCATTATTAAAGTTCCAGTCATCGGTAAGTTCATCAAAAGATGCGGTGACTTTACCAACGGTGCTCGCTGCCGAATCAGCCACGTTTATTGCTTTGGTGAAGACCTGACCAAAATCTAACGGTTGCATGGGAGCACTTGAACCATTAAGAAAATCCCATTCGTCAGTTTGAGGGCATATATTTTTGACGGGACATCTTATGATGTCAATTATATCATTGACAAAATCTAAAAGTTCATTAGTAAAATTAATAACATTACCAATCACACTACTGAGAGGACCTAAAATAGAATTGATAAGTCCGGTTATTCTACCAATAATTTCTCCAATGATTCCTCCAAGAATATTTTCAACCAAACACGAAGCAGCGTTAAGAATTTTATCTATTATAGTTTTTAGAATATCTCCTACGATTTTCTCCAAACCTAATAACACTCTGTAAAATAAACAAGACAGTGCCGAAAGAGCTTTATCTTTTGTTTCATTTACGATATATCTAGTGCTAAGAGGAACGAAACCAATCGCCTCATTAACAAGAGAGGAAACTTTTCTTATGACCCACTTTCTCATTTCCTGCATTAAAGCAGCAATAATTTGTGCAATGTCTTGAGCAGCGGTGCCTATTGCTATTTCATATTCTTCACCACCGATGTTGATGCCACTTGCTACGTTAAAAGATGAAACATCGTTAATAAAGTTTTGAGATGTTTGAAGAAAACTGTCATCACCAAGTAAACCAGTCCTAAGTTCTTCAACTTGTGAAATTAAATTATCAATAGCATCATTAACACCAGCGGTATTTACCGGAGCACATGCGTTAGGCATGGCTGGTAGTTTAGTGTTTCTTGATTCTTTTTCCGAAAATTCAGAGGTGGTTTGTCTATCGAATAACTCGTTTGTTAAATTACCTAATCTAAAAGTATCAGGAACTGTAGAGTTAGGTAAAAAACCACTTAATGCTGACTGTCCTGTAAAATTAAATTGATTAGCATCTAACAAATTCCTGATAAAGTTAGGAACAGGTGCCTCAATTTGATACCTTCCACTATTAGGATCCTCAGACACATAAACATACGAGTTAGGTGTGTATCTAATAATTCCTACACTCTGTGCTCCTAGTCCAGTATTAAGTTGTTGTGGATACGCGACAGGTAATTTATTTTCAGGTTTATCAGGGGGGTCCTCTCCTAATATTCTTATTCTATACCGTTGAGCAACAACAGCACCCCCCTCATCGGGACCATGAACAGAATTGTCCCGTGTGACTCTCTGAGCCTCTGTGCCTACAATAACAGCGACTTTTCTGTAATAAAGTGCGTAAGCTTTCGCTATTTCCGCTGATGAGTATCTTGAAGAGAGTCCAGGCATCTATCAGTCGTCGTACATTCTACATTCGTCGGCATCAGGCTCCATCTCACAATAGAGTTCCAATGCAGTTGGATCGTGATGATCTCCTGCTTCTATTTCTTTCTTGTGATTCTCTATATACACTTCCAGTTCATGTAGTTCACCCTCAATGTGGCGGCGTTGCTGAGGCGATGTTGTAGGATCTTGAAGGATTTCCTTATCCTTCTCGATGTGTTTTTCTACGCTTTCCATAAGTTACTTAACTCCGTAAGAATCTCTGACTAGGTTTAGTCCTGTGAATGCCTGAGTAGGCGTACTGTAATGACACAAATCCGCTATCATATATATGCCACTATCTTTAGTGCTTCCTGTGACAGTGGGTTTTTGAGCAGTCTGAGGAAACTTGCAAAAAATAAGATCACCAGCACTTAATGATAGGTCTGCATCAATCACTATATTAAGTGAAGTTCCAAACTTTTGCCTGTAATTTTGTTGAGATTGTAACTTTGTTTTCTCAACATCAAAACTAGGTTCAAGTATGGTATCAACTAAAGACCTTCCAGGATCAATTTTTTGTCCATCATCTTTTATTGTATGAAACTCTGCTGTCGGTTTATCACGATACTCTTTACTTAAAACAGGAAGACTGGTTCCAGCAATCACACCATTTCCTTCAGTCGGAGAGGTTCTCGGTATTACTTGAAACTTTCGTTGACCACCTAAAATATCAAACAAGTCGAGTTCACTATTATATGCTCCCTCCTCAAACTGTTTAAGACTATCATTTATTCTTAAAAAATTTGACTTAAGAATTTTTCCATTGTAACCAGGAGTGACACTCTGATCTCCAAAACCAGTTTCAACAAATTTCTTTATAGTCTTACCTGTGGTTTCAAACATTTTATCAAGAGATCTAAAATGATATCCTTTTGAAGTTTCCCAAAAGAGAAATCCAGCACTGTCTATTCCTTCAGGCACTGAAACCTTTTGAACATTCAAACATATCTCAAATGGATATCTATTCTTACCGTTGAATTGAATTTCATTTAAAGTTGTGTCTGCAAAGAAATCTTTTTCTGTTTTCAAATTATCTAAAGCTTTTCTAACAATAGTATCACCCTTTCCAAGATAAGAATCTGTCATTCTATTCTCAATAAGAAGGTTGTCATATGCTTCTTTTGAGACAACTCTTATCGCTACGGTTGACTGTCTATTACTTGTTTGGGCATAAGTTGTTTTACCAATTTTTAAATCAGTATCCTTTGACAAATCAATTCTATTTTTAAATTGATCTTCCAATATTAATTTAAACTTCTCATCAGACTGAAGTTTTATAGACTCTAATATACCTATAGTACCCCTTGATCCATCATTGGCTGGACTTGCTGTTCCAGTGTCAATGATGCTCAAATCAATCGTAATAAAAGGACTTAACACACTCTCACGATATTCTAAAACAGGAACTCCTGCCTCTAAAGACACTGCTTTAGAAGTTTCATTAGAAATAACTTCTAATTTTTTGTGTTTTAAAGGTTTATTACCCAGCATGTTAGGTACTACGTATTGGAATCAATATATTATTTACTTCTCGTCTTACAGCGAGACCACTACTAGAATATGTAGTAGATTGATCTAATCCTGCACTACTAATTAGGGAAGAAGGAGAGTTCCTCACTGACGACTGAAGTTGAGAGTTGTTCATCAATTGTTCTAAGAACTTAAGTGGGTTAAGAGTACCAGCAAATGATCCAGAACTTCCTGCTTTTCCTTTTCTTATTTCATAATGAACAACACCTGTTCGGATGCTTCCACTTGGAGTTAAATCTTCACCTTGAACGACTGCTTGTCCCGGTTTTATTCTAGCTCCTACTACAACCCCAGGTAAAATTGTTTTTGCTTCCGCAATTCTTTCAGTAACATCAAGTTCTTTATTGTAGATATCAACTACATTGCCATATCCTGTGCCGTATCCACCAGCGCCACCAGCGTTACCAGCGTATATCACTACACCACCGATTCTGGAATAGAATTTTTCATTTCCAGTGATATCAAAATCTTGTCCAGCATGTCTTCTATCTACTATTCCATCCCTATTATCATCTCTGCCAGCACCATACTGTTGAGCGGCTGCCATTGATCGAGATCCAGTGCCTGTTGGTGGAAGAGCTGGTATACCTCCTGTTGGTAGAGATATTTTTCCAGTAACTGGTTTAGCAGCAGTTGATGGTAATGTTACATCAACGTCACCCCCAAGATAATCTGGTAGAGGTCCAGCACTGACAAGATCATAAATTCCAGTCGCACCTGAAACTGATATTGCAGTTAAGAAACCTGCCAAAAATTTAATTTTTCTTTCGTTTATTGTCATATCACCTAACGCTATAATTTTTTGTGTCTTTCCAAAGAAACTTTTTTGGAAGTTTAATTCTTTTTCTAACTCATTATTGTATCGTTCAATAATATTTCTTTGTTCATCTTTAGGAAGAGTAACAAATCTAGCGACTCTTTTATCAAGTTGAGACTTTTCATCAAGTCCCATGGCTTCTAGTCCCCTATCAAGTAACCAACTAGCAGTAAAATCTATTAGTACTCCAATACCTACATCTCTACCAAATTTTGCAAATTTTGTCAAGTTAGTTGGAGTAATGAAACCTCTTGCATTTTTTAATACCTTACTAAATCTTGTTCTCAGTGCTGCACTTTCAGTGGGTTTTCTAAACAATTTATCAAGTGGAGTGATTGGTTTTGGTTTATCAGGGTCTGTTAAAAAATCACCTATGACTTGATCTAACATTGCATCATCTGCTAATGTTCCAACGTTCATACCAAACCTTTGTCTAAATGCTTTGTCTTTTAAAGCTTTCTCAAGTTGTTTTCTTCTAAAACTTTCCTCAATTGCATCTCTGGTTATAGATTGAGCAGTTCTCGGTGGTTCAGGAGACATTGCCCTGAGGTTTTTTAGAAATAGTTTTTTGTTAGCTGGAGTTATTTTCGATCCAGAAGCTATGCCTGCTCCTGGCGACAATGGAATATCCCCAGCTATTGTTGCCACTCTTGGTTTAACAATCCTTTTTCTAGGTGCTTCGTCACCTACAGCTGCCACTGCTTCTGAAAGTCGTTGAAGACCTGCCTGCCGTGCTGCCTGTGATACTGCAGCTTGTTGTCTTGCTAACAGTTGTGCTTTTCTTAGTCGCTTTACTCTCTCAAACGCTGCTTTCCTACCACTAGCACCACCTACGTTTGTAGCACCACTTGGGAATGCCACACCACCACCACTTGCATATAGTCCAGTTACTATACTAGCAATGGTTAGAATACCTGTCAATAATCCATCAAATTTATTTTGAAATAAATCAAACTTAGATACATCTCCATTCATAATAGGAGATATTAAATCTTCTATTTTTACCTTGACATCATCTAACCCTCCAAAGAAATTTTCCAATCCAACCTTTACACCATCTACAAATTCTCCTGCATTCTTTACAATTTCCTCTATTTTTTTAGAAATTTCCTGCACTACGGGTAATATAGTTTGTAAATTATTAAGTATGAACCCACCCAATGCAAGTCCTAAAAATTTCTTAATACCACCTGAAAAATTAAATGTTTTTTTGATTGACTCTCCATTTATTTTGATAAGAGGTTCTAGAGACTTTGATGTCTCAATTCTTTCTTCTCTATCTTTTCTCTTCTTTGCTTGAGTTGCTTTTTTCTCACCAACAAATTTTTTCTTCCTTATTTCAAAGTTTTTCTTATAAGTGTTTACAATTGATCCAAAGTTAGAAAATTTCATGATACACCTGCCAGATCACTGATTCCAAGATCCTTTGAAATAAGGTCTCGCATTTGATTACCAGACACTACACTAAAATTGGGAACTTCATTACCTTTGCTTACATTTTGACTTTTCTTAGGAGTTTCGACTGGGGGTAAAGTAAAGTTCCTTGTTTCTGTAGGAACATTGGGAGTTTCTACAGGAAGTTTATTCTTGATCATGTGAAATAAACTTCTCGCACCAGTTGCATCAAATAAAAATCTACCTAACTTACCTAACTCTTTTCTTGCACCCTCAATATATGCTGTTCTATCATCAGCAAAAGCAGGTCCAAACATCTCTGTTCCACTTTTAAATGTTGATGAATCAATTGATGTTTTTGGTATAGTTGGTTGAACTACCGATTGAAATCTTCTTGGTATGTCTGCTGAAATGTCACGTCTCTCTCTATCATATTTCTTTCCTTGCTGATACCACATGGAGAAAAAGTTATCATCTTTATTTCTAAGAACATCTCCCTTATCTGATTGCATATATGACTGTTGAGATTTTCCTAAAAAGAAAGTTCTACCACCAACGTGTTCTGCCGCCTTCATCTGTAGTGATGAATTGGATAATGCTTTATCTGTATCAAGAAGCATTTTCATCGCAGTATCATATGAAACTTTTTTAGAATTCATCACTGCAACAGCAGCACTTTCAAGATCTTGTATTGCAGCCCAGTCACCTGGGTTGCCAAATACGGGTGCATATTGGTCTGGAGCGGTGATAAGTGATTTTATATTATTAGCTCTTTGATTATAGTTGGTTCCATAGTTATTAGCAGAGAATAGGCGGTTATATATTGATTGAGCTACATCTGCTCTTCCTTGAGGATCATCATCCTCAACTGAACTTATTGCCAATAACGAAGCATAATCTGCCTGACTTATTACAGGGCCTTTAGATCCAACTCTTCCACCTTCGGAAAAACCCATCACCTTTCCAAGTTTAGGGCGGTTGGTTCCTCCACCCATCTTATTCATTGCCATCATGGTGTCTGCACCAAACATGTTGACAGCACCACGACTCATTATAAACTCGCCAGGGGTCAGCATAGCAGGGACTATATCTGTCCCCATGCTAAGTCCACCTCCAGATCTTCCTTCAACCGGTTTATTTAAACTTGGTAGTAATAACCTAGTAAACAATTCAAGAAGATTAAATGGTTTAGACAACTCGTCTGCTGCTTCTTCAGGAGTAAACTCTCTACCTGCCTCTTCTTCTTCTCTTTCTATTATTTGTTCTGCTCCTGATTTAGTTCTTCGCCTTAATATCTCAGCACTAACACCAACACCTAGTGCAGCAGCAAGAATAGGATTTTTTGCGGCAAGCATCCCAAGTTTTATTAAGAATTTACCAGTTACGCCTATTATAAAGTTAGCTAATTTTCCAAAAGGAGTAAAGAAGTATGCTAATGCACCTAAAACAACAGGCCAATACTCTTTTAAAAATTTCTGTGTTGCAATAATCTTTGCTCTATTTTCTGGATCTATTAGGAAATTAAAAAGAGAGTTAACTATTCCACCTAACAACCCTAGTTTTAAGAATTTTAAAAATTTACTAAAGAAGTCTGCAATTTTACCAGTTTTCTTTTTTATATTAATAGCGAGAAATTTGGTTTCTTTCTTTGTTTCAATCCTTTCTTCTCTATCTTTTCTCTTCTCATCCTCTAATTCTCTTTTATCTTGTTTTTGTTCTGCTCTTTCTAACTTATTATCTTCTCTAATTACCTGAATAAGTTCATCAAGTTTATCATTTAGTTCATCACTTATTATATTGGTATTGTCAGGAATTATTTTTTTCGGGTCTATTTTTACAACAACAGGAGGAGCACTAGGCAACCCAGGTGCTTGAAACCTTTGTCCTTTTAATGGGTTTGTATAAGTTTTAGTCGTTAAAAATTTTCCAGAATCTATCTTCGCTCTTTTAGAGTCACTTTCTTCCCTGATTGACTTTAAAACGTCGTCTAGATTCATTGCCCCTGCTGCTGTTGCATCTTAAGTTTCTCTTCTTCCAAATGTGATCTTAAGAGTTCAACGTAAACGTCTCTCTCCCAAGGTATCATATTTTCTATCTCTGTTAGTGAGTATTTATGGAACTGAATCAAGGAAAAATTAAGTTTATAATAACTCTCCAAATTCATATGGGAGAGTGCTAGGCGAAAAAACTAGAGAGTCCCTCAAGAACAACCTTTCCTTTCTTTTTGGTTTTTGGATTGACCACCTCAACTTCATGACTAAGTTTAGGCATTGTTGTAAAAAACTTTTCAATTTGTTTGAACTGTGATGAGTTCATCTGCTCTAAGAAGTCATTAATTTCCTTCTTTGTAAAGTCTTCAGATGTCCATGCTTCATCTTCAGAAAATACTTTATCTACACAAGATGCAATTAAATCAAATGATTGATCAACTTGGTTTTCTTCTGCAAAGTCAAAGTTACTTTTGACAAACTGTTCGAGTGATGGATATTTCATTTCCATCATCAGTTTATCATCAATTTTTATTTGTTTAGTGTGCTCTTTATCTTTAGATACTTTGATATCGTCGATATTTATTTGAACCTCTGCATAAGTCTCACCATCATCAGGGCAAAGCACACTTACCTCAATGTCCTCACCAACAGACTTACCACGGATGTTAAGAAATAGGAATTCAATATCAAACGTAGGAAGTTGTTCTACCTTAATACCGCGTGTTTGAATACAATCTTTTAGAACAGCTTTAACAGCGTTAGTAATTTCTTTTGCATCATCACTTTCGAGAGCGAGAACTAATAACTTTTCTTCTTTAACTAAAAAAGGACGAAACTTAATTGTCTTTTCAGATGAAGGCAACTCCAACTCATATGTTGGTGTAGAAATTTTTGGTAAAGGCATAATATGTTATTCAGTATGAGTATTTATTGAGGTTTAAAACATTTCTCTCAAACTTCCATCTGCATTACGAACTGGAGATCCATCAGGTAATAATAAGGGACCATCAGCCCCACCATCCATCCTTGCACCAGTAGCAGTATCTCTTTCTACAAAGTCTGAACCCTGACCATTAGTGTTGCCAAATGTTTGAGGGGTGGAGTCTCTTATAACTGAACTTCTTTGCTGTTCTTCAGGAAGACTTTCTTCAGATAAAGTAGTGGTTTGTGCAAAACCACCAGGAGGTACTATAACATAGCGAGAAAAATTAAAGTTGACTGTGCAAAGAAGTATTTGTGAATTGTCATAATTCACAGACATCTGATTTATAGAAATAGGATACGCATTTAAAAATTTATATACTAAGTTATTTCCTTTGTAATCTCTTTCAAACTTTCTAATGAATATTTCAGTTTTATATTGCTGAGGAAAATTAACTCTATAAGAATAGTTTGAGGTTTCAACTGCTTGGTTATTTGATTCATTAACAATGAAAGCAATATAGTTTTCAAAGAAATTAATTATTTTATAATCATGATCGACATAAAAACTAAAAGATGCCGTGGTGTCATATTGTCTTCTATATACGTGTCTTTCTGTTATACCTGTAAAGTCATTAAATTGCTCATGAGTTGCTAATGAAGTTCCAGGAAGTGATGCCTCTCTACAAGATAAGGTGATGTCATTTTTCAATATAGCGTCATAAGCAAGTCCCCTTGATTGCATCCAATTTGCCATTAAGGAAAGTGCGCTTGAAGGAATATTAAAATGACACTCGTAGGTA